>JGI10211J14876_10001218_pt1 | contig 11272 bp, 11 predicted proteins | sample Etolagsediment_FD_14876 | JGI IMG/M metagenome (IMG submission 14876)
TCTTAAAAAACAAGCTAAAATCAATAACTTAGAGATTAAAACATTGGAATATCAATGTATACCCTCAGGTGAATCTAGAGGTTGACAAATCATCCCATAATCTATAAATTATTCTTATGAACTTATATAAGTTTGTTTCTCGTTATCTTGGATACCGGATCACTTCGGTATTTAAAGCTAAAGATGATGAAACAGCTCAAAATGAGTACATAAATAAGTTAAACGAGGGTGATATCCAGGTCGCCTATGAAGGTTTTTTAGGCAGTCATGTAGGACCCCTTACAACCTATGAGGAGTTGGATGATAATGTACAATCCAAACCAGATTCTAACTAGAAAAATGGAGTTAGAATCAAAATGGAACAGGTTGTTCTTAGAGAACAACAAAGTTACTCCAGAGATGAATGCAATTCATGAGGAAATCAGAGATTGCAGAAGACAACTTGTTTCTATATCTGACACAAATGCAAAATACGATCCATTAAATTTTCAAGACGATTTTTTGAATTTTAATTACGCTTAACGCGAAGATCTTTTTTGTATTTCAAGTGTGCATGATGCACAGAACCAATAATGTTCGTGCAATACGTCTACCTTTCGCTTTCTACATTTGAGACACATATTATCTGTAGGGTAATTACAGTTTTTACATTTCGAATGGCTCGTCTCGGTAGGGCTCTGTGACTTTTTCATAATGTATCCTTCCGTTTTTGTATTGTTTTACATCTTTCATACAAATCATACACTTTAAAATGTCTTTACTCTTAGATTCATCTACAATTTTAAATCTGGTGAAGTCCAAACAATGAGGACACATCCCTAAATTTAAAGTATCTTCTTCGTTATAATTTTTTACACTCACCCCAACTTGCTCCCGTTTCTACATCTACTTTAGATGGTACTTTTAATTCTTTGATACAATTTTCCATAATATGTTTTATGTCTCCGATATCTTTATCTCCCGGTCTTACATTAAAACACAGTTCATCATGTATTTGAAGTAGGGGTAAAAATCCATTTTTAAAACACTGTACCATTGCAACTTTAACTTGATCCGCAGCGGATCCTTGTATTAATCGATTCAAAGATTTAAATGTCCCAGATCTTTTGATTGCATTTTTACCGTATTTTTCGACGGCCTGATCGTAAGGCACAGCTTTATGTAGGCCCCAAGCTTGAGGTTCCCAAAGATCAAATCGGCATCTTCTGCCTTTTAAAGTCCTCACAGACCCATATTTTTCAGCTGAATCCATACATCTTCTAGCCAATTGTTTTACGAAAGGTACTCTGGTATTATATTTGTTTAAAATTTGATCCGCATCTTCTTGCGATATACCTAGCTCTCTAGCTAATTTCTTAACTCCCATACCATAAAATAGTCCTAAATTGATTGTTTTAGCCTGTGTACGGGGTATATCAGCCATTTCAGCTACTGTTTGATGGAAATCAGCATCTTCCTTCTGATAGGCCTTTAAAAGCTCTCCAGCGCCCTCATAGCCTATGGAAACGGCATAATGCACCACTATCCTAGGTTCTTGCTGAGAATAATCAAAACTACCCCATTGCATGCCGTTATCGGGCTTAAATAAAGATCTTATTTTAGGACCAAATTCTAGATTTCTAGCTGGTATTTGTTGTAAATTAGGATTATTGTAGCTTAATCTACCTGAAACGGTTCCTCCACCCTCTCCCCGTAATTGGTTAATTGAGGCATGAATACGTCCATTATGTGTGAATTTAAACACGGAATCAATAAAAGTAGCGTGAAATTTATGAGTCTCCCTCGCCTCTCGAATTAATTTGGCAATTTTATGTTCACAATTTAAAAGCCAGTTAGCTGTAAAACTAGGTTCTTTTGATTTTTCTGTTAACGGGTATTTAATTTTTAATTTATCAAAAGCTTTAGCAATAGACCTTGCAGCGAAAATATCAATATCAACTCCTGCCTCTTGTTTTATTTCAAAAAGTAATTGTTTCTCACGTGCTATAAATTCTTTTTTCAACTGGTGGGCTTGATCCAAATCTACTTTTATTCCTTTAGCCATCATTTCATGAAGTACATGAAAGACATCGCACTCTAATTCAAAAATATCTTTTAAAGATTCTTTTTCTATTTTAATTTTTAAATACTGCCATAACTTTAAAGTTAAAGCAGAATCTTGTTCTGCGTAAAAACCTACATACTGAGCTGGAAGTTTATACATTTCCCCTTTTGCATCAACTCCCCACTCTGCAGCAGAGTCTCTTAATTCTTTTTCAGATTTAGTTTCACCTAACCAGTCATAAGCCAAAGCATTTAAAGAATATGAGAATCTATTTTCATCAACCAAAGCAGATGCAATCATCGTATCAATAATTCTACCTTGTTTAATTCTTATTCCATGAGCTCTTAGCCAACCGACATCGTAGTGGGCGTTATGAAATATTTTATCACCAGGCCCGTTACAAATTTCCTGTACCCAATCTAAAACGGTTTTATAATCCATGTTAGATCCCGATTCATGAGCGATAGGGTAATAACCATTGAAACCCTCTGCAGCTACTGAAACCCCTATAATGTTACCATCATTTGTAGGCCAACCTGGTCCTTTATTTTTAATGTTTGGATCTTTAGTTTCTAAATCTATCGCTATTTCTTTTGCATCTTTTAAATTAGGAAAAGAGGTAGGGGTCTTCCAATCTGATTCTTTAAATACAAAATTAATCTGATGTGTCATTCTTATTTACCTTTAAATATTGAATCTCAAGATCGCAATAATGTTTAATTTTTTCTAACATACTTCTTGGACCATCGGGATGATTATATAAACGTGAAGCATATTTGATAATGTTAGATTGAGTAACATTAAAACCATTCATCCTTGAATATTCAAAAGGTTGAATTTTTAATTTTACATAATGATCTCCATCAACCTGATAAGTATCTGGAAATACTGTCTTAAAGTCATTTTTTGTTGTCATTTTCATACCTTATGTTTTTTAGTTCGCTAAACATTTTACACAATGGAAATGTGTATTCATGATTAGATCTTAAAAGATGTAACTCTCGTTTAGCCCGAGTGGCGCCGACATACCATACTCTGTATTCTGATGATCGTTCCAATCCGACTTTTGATTTAAGATCAGCAGGCCAACAACTTTTTTCATATAACACCACGTGGTCTGCCTCTCCTCCTTTAATAGAATGAATAGTATCAATGATAATATTTGATTCATTAAGGATATCTCTACCATCTTCTAAAATATTTTCAAAATATAATTTGTCCCGATCTGCAAAATTTCTATCAAAAACAGCTGTCCAATGATCTTTTTCAGCTTCAAGTCCACATGAAGTATTTAAAAATTCGTATGTTAAAGACTGGTCATGAGGAATTGATAACCACTTTTTAGACTCAATGCTCCTCCATCCGTAAGCAATATCATTGATATACGTGTATAAAATACCAATATCTTCTTTAACAATACTCTCCCCATTCATTAATTTAGTCCACAATTTAATCGCTTTATATTTATTAATATCAAAAGATTTAGATCCTTTAGTGTCTTGAAAATATAATCCCATTTCTTTAGCGTGATGCTTAACTTCGTTTTTTATTTCATTTGTTCTTGTTAAAATTAACCATGTTCCCGGTTTTCTAAATGGAATGTCTACTAACCGGTTATACGTAAAAATAGCTCCAGTTGTTTTTTGTGGTTTAAAATCTTTTTGTATTCTATTCTTAATATGAAGCGCAATGTATTGAGAAAAATCATGTATCTTTAAAGGTAATCGGTGTGATTTAGATAATATTTTATTGCGGCCGGGAAACTCAACGTAAAAACCTACATCCGCTCCATTCCATTCATAAATAGCTTGATCATCGTCTCCTGCTAAATATACTTTCTCAGAGTCTACAGCTAATTTTTCAACTAATCTCCATTGTAAAGGAGTTAAGTCTTGAGCTTCGTCTACGATTAAAACCTTTAAAGGAACTCTTTCACCCTTTTCTAAATACTCAATTAACATATCCGTAAAATCTACACGGTGGTCTTTTTTATATTCTTCATAAGATTCAATAATTAATTTAAATTTAGGCCACACGGCTCTTTTAACTTTTTCTTCTTTGTATTGTTGGAAAGGTTCAATCATACGATTACGTGCTTTGTCATATATTCTAAGTGACCAGTCATTCCAAACTGTCATGCCATTATGTTTTTCAAATCCTAGTTTAGGTAAGTTTAAAGCTTGAGCAAATTCAACCATGTCCACTTCTGGATCAATAACAGGCTTCTTTTTAAAAGCTTGTCTGCAAAAACTATGGATCGTTCTAAAGTTTCGTATGTCTTCATCACTAAGATCTGTGAATCTTTTTCTGGCTCTGTCTCTAGCTTCATCCACTGCTTTATTGGTAAAAGAAAGATAAGCAATCTGCGAAGGTAAAATTCCTCTTGAAAACAATTTATCAAGCCGATTAAGAAGTAATGTGAAGGTAAAATTCCTCTTGAAAACAATTTATCAAGCCGATTAAGAAGTAATGTTGTTTTACCTGTACCTGGTGGACCAAAAATCTTAACCGTCTTGTTCTTCAAAAGGCGCTCGCTCTCTCTTGAATAATACATTTGACCTTTCTATAATGGGTTGTTCAACTTTATCTACATACCAAATATTTTTAAGTTTTAATTTGTCATAATATTCTCTCTTTACGCATCCATTCTTTTTCAAAAAATTAATAATTTCAAATTTCTTCAAAGACTTATTGTTCTTTTTTACAAATCGTTCAAAGGTTTTATATTTAAATACAATAGAATCTTTATGCAGATACCACATGTCCGCTTCTACTTGCGTTGGATTATCTGCTTGTTGGGTCTCCTGTGTAAATTGTATAATCGTATCTTTAAATTCTTCTGCGGATTCGGTTTGCTCATCGTATCCCTCAATGTCTTGTTGCATCTGTTTAAGTTGTGTTAAAAATTTTCTATAGTCTTTATCTTTTAATTTCATCCAAACAATATCTGCTTGATCAAAAAGTTGTTCAGATAATAGTTGTTGTTGATTTAATTGTTTACCATTTAGTTCTACCGTTCTTTTACCAATCGTTAAAAAATAGATAGGAGGATTTGTTTTTAATCTTTGAAATGAATCAATAGATGGAATGTATGAACCTGAATCTATTCCATACTTAAGTTCTTTGCACAAAGAAGCGTTACAATGACCCTTCATCGGCATGTCTCCACACTTATAAGCATAATCTTTTTTCTCGTATTGTTTAATTAAATTTTGAACTTCTTGTCTCGGTAATGCTTCATTAAAAGAATCATTACGATCCCAAACTTCTTTTTGCCATCCCTCTGGATTTCTTTTTTTTGCTAAAGTTGCAAAAGCGGTTAAGGCATTATTTCTATAACCATCTGAACACCCATTTCTAATTAAAGCTTGTAAACAAGGTGGAAACTGATCAAATCCCTCCTCCATCCGTTCTTCGGCTCCCCCTACAATAATGTTGTGAAACTCTTCTGGTGTAACTTTAAATTTAGCTACAAATTCAATTAAATCCGTAATAGGAACACCTTGGCCATTATCATACATTGCGTAACGCGTTGTCCTTGCAGCTTGTTGATAGGGAATGTTTAACCAGTTACCTAAATCATTTTTATGAACCATGATTTCTCTTTGCTTTGGAAAAATTTCACAACTCGATAAACCTAAATCTGATGCAAGAATAGTGAGTTTATCAATCATGTCTGAAGCAGGAACTGTACCGTCAATATGTAAAAATAAATGAATACCTCCTGATTTAGATCGGTAAGGAACTAAAGGATATTTTCTATTACGAATAACTGCAATTAAACTTTTATGATCTATGTTATATTTATCTACGTCTATACATCCCCAAGAACATGTATTGTCTTGACGGATCGGAATGATCCCTAAGTTAATCTCTCCGTTTAAATGTCTTTGAAATAATTCTGAGGTAACAGGGGCACGCTTGGTTATCGCCTGCCCCTTTTCTTTACCTGTTTTTTGATCCCGAGTTCCTGCAAGAAAGTATTCGCCATAGGCGATATCTAGACCCGCAAATAACTCTTTGAATTGTTCGACCATTAGAAAGGTGCTTGTTCATCCTTTACAGCTTGTTGCATAGAGTTTTCAGAATTTTCTTCTGCTCCCTCAGGTGCAACTTGCATATCACCCTTCTTAACGTCATTGTGGAATGCTTTACCAATTTGATAAACTTCTTGGTTCACATCACCTACATGATTTACCATGTAGCCTGACCATGATCTGTCACTCTTACCGGATTCAAGGACTGAAGTTAATTTATAAACTTGAGACCATCTCGGTAAATCAACGACTTGATCATTCACTTTACGTTTCTGATTCATGATCATGGCATTCCATTGTTTTGATTTTTTAAACTGAGTCGACTTCATGTAGACCACAGCTTTTTCTACATAATTCTGATGATCATCTAGAATTAAAATGTAGTGCTCACCATTCGCCTCAATATAGTTTCCATTCTCAAGATAATCTTTCGCGCCTTTTCTAACCGTTTGCTGTAAGATATCTGAGTTACCTGGATACTCGTTTACTGGAGCGCCCTGAGACTCAGGATTCCACTCTTTGTAAACTAACTTATAATAACAAGGCACGACATTAATTCCTGCCTTACCATCATAAAGTTTTTTAGTTACACTATTGAAAAACATTAGAGGTCTAGCGTTTTCAATATATGCAGGACCACCTGGATTACATTCTGGTGAGGTAGATCCTAATAGTTTTAATCTAGGTAAGGTAATGTCTTTTGTTGTAACATTATCATGTCCTAGATCCTGCTCTTGAATTGCAAGTGATGCAATATCAAAAGTCTTTTTCTCTGCTACTTGTGTGCTCTGTTTTTTTGTGCTCGCGTTTACGTTCTGCATGTTTACTCCTTCTTAGTTTTAATTGCGGCTCTATTGGTAACATATGTATTAAAAATATCAGACGGCACTGACTGACCCTTTTCAACTTGTTCTTTGAACCAAGCTTTAAGAGTCGATGAGTGAACATCTGTTTTTTGTTCTACATCTGTTAAGTTTTTAGATTTCAAATAGCTTAGAACCTCTTGAGCTACTTGATCTTCGGTCATACCTAAACTCACATTAATTTGATTTTTAATCAAATCACCGTGGTTTTTAGCCCTCATCCAAGCAAAGGCTTCTTGTTTTTTTGCGGCATCAATTTTAATACCGTAAAAAGGTTTGATTTCAATAACGGTTCCGTCATCGAATTCTTTTTTTCTTTCATGGATTTCTTCCATTAAAGAAGGTATGATTTCGTCTGTAAGCTTCATCCTTTGTGCTTTTTTATCAGATAATNTTTCCTCCATCTTTTCGATCTCGGAATTTATTTCTCTGAGCTTGACGCACTCTTGAGAAAGCTTTGTGGATGTTTGTGCATCCATTTTTTCTAGTTGGTTTACCATTCTAACCTCCTGTAGATGTTATTATTTTATTGCAAAAATAAGTCAAGCCATATATTGAGAGCGTGTGGAAAGCAAGTATATTTTTAAAACTGAACCCTATCAGCACCAACGCGATGCTTTAAAAGCAGGTTGGAAACAGTTTTCGTACGCGTATTTTATGGAAATGGGTACTGGAAAAACTAAAGTTTTGATTGATAATATTGGAGTTTTATATCACCAGAAAAAGATTGAAGCCGCTTTAATTATTGCCCCAAAATCTATTGTAAGAATATGGTCGGATGATGAAATACCAATGCATTTAAATGTTCCTCATGAAATATTATTGTGGAAACCTAATTTAAAAGAAAAAGTTAAAGAAGATTTTTTAGAACCGAATCAAAAATTAAAAATACTTATTATGAATGTAGAGGCTTTTTCGTCTCCAAAAGGCCTAAATTATGGCGAGAAGTTTTGTAAACAATTTCAAAATTTAGTAGGTATAGATGAATCTACGACTATTAAAAATACCAAAGCTAAAAGAACTAAAAATATATTAAAACTTAAAAAGATTGCACATTATAGAAGAATTTTAACGGGTTCGCCAGTCACTAAAAACCCTTTAGATTTATTTGCTCAATGTAGTTTTCTAGGAAATCATCATTTAGGATTTGATTCTTTGTATACTTTTAAAAACAGACATTGTCATTTTGATACTGTTTATTTAGGGGATCGGGAAGTTTCTACGGTCGTAGGTTTTAAAAACTTACATGAAATAGAGAGTAAACTAAAAACATTTTCATTTAGAATTCGTAAAGATGAATGTCTAGATTTACCGGGTAAGACCTATAATGTTGTTTATACTGAACTTACAGATGAGCAAAAGAAACTTTACAATCAAATTTCAGAAGAAGCTCGTGCTAATTTATTTGAAAATGAAATGACGGTTAACAATGTGCTTACAGAAATACTTAGACTACATCAAATTACCTCAGGATTTTTTAAAGGAGAAAGTGGTTTAGTTGAAATTAAAAATAATAAACTTAACATCATGATGGATCTTTTAGAGGATATTGATGGAAAAGTTATCATCTGGGCTAACTGGATTCAAAACATTACACAAATAGAAAATGAACTGAAACGAGTTTATGGCAATGAAAGTGTGGTATCGTTTTATGGAGCTAAGACTACAGATGAAAGACAAGATGCAATTCAAAGATTTCAAAAAGATGATAAGTGTAGATTTTTCGTAGCTAACCCTTCTACCGGAGGATATGGAATAACTTTAACTCAAGCGTCTACTGTAATTTATTTTTCTAATTCATATAATGCGGAACACCGGGTTCAGTCTGAAGAAAGAGCTTACCGTATTGGGCAAACTAAAAAAGTTACTTACATTGATATTATTACTAAAGATACAGTGGATGAAAAAATTGTTAAGGCGTTGAAGACAAAGTTTCGTTTGTCGGCTCAGACTCTTGGCGAGGTTGTTCGGACTTGGCTTTAATTCTGTAACGATCATAACGATCCCACCATTTATTTACATAATTCAACATTTGAGATTCATTGATTTCAAATAATTGAAACTCTAAGTCTCTCGTACACATTAAAACAGCGCCAGTTAAAATTTCACCGTGATGTCTTTTATGTGCTTCCGCATAAGCTGCGAGTTGAATAAAATAATCTTCAATCCACTCTCTACGTTTAGGTTTATTTGTTTGTTTAAAATCCATAATAGCAGGTTTACCTTTATATAAACCAACTAAATCTGTTGTTCCTGCGTATTGATCCATGTAATGTAAATGAACCTCGGATCCCCATATTTCGTTAATATTATCAAAAGCTTGATCAATAATTACTTTTGCCATTTTAACTGCATGCTTTTCATCATCATCTTTAGGTTCATAGGTCTTACCAATAATATAATCTTCTATAGTCTCATGCATAGCTGTGCCTATCTTCGCAGCTTCATTTTTAATTCTTTCTGCTTCTTCTTTTCCTACTTTTGCGATCCATTTATCTAAACCTGATTTATCTTTAGTAGAAGAAAGAATCGTTGTTACTGAAGGCATACGAACCCCTCCATCCGCATAATGTCTTACGCCTGAAGTTGCCGTTTGTCGGTCTAATGTTTTGTAATTATATTTTTGAACAATCACACCGTAATGTTTATCTTAGTGGAGATAAAAGTACAGCTAAAATTATAGCAAAAGCCCCACCTAAAACATATTTCTCTAATCGGCCTATTCTATCTTTAAGTTCTTGAATCTGTGCAAATGTTTGTTTTTGCATAATTCTACATAATTTTTCATGATCTTCAATTTTTTGCATTGCACTTCTTTGAACTCTTTTAGGCATTAGACTTGACCTCTTTTTGCAATTGCTTGGCTCAAAGTATCTTCTGGAAACAATGTAGCAATTTTATCTGGTATAGATTGTTGAGCGAACATGTTTATTTGTGGAACCTGTTGTTGGGGCGCAGGTGTTGGAGTTGGAGTGGGTTGCGCAGGTTGAGTAGGTTGTTGCGCAGGAGCGGTTGTTTCAGGTCTTATATAAGGTTTTAAATTACTCATTGAAAAACCTTCTGGATCTTGAACATCTTTCATTAAAGTTTCCGTTTGAATTCCAACAATTCTTGCAATTTCAGCAATATCTCTAGCATTACCGGATCTAATTCCTTTATTTAATAAATTCATAAAAGCACGTGAACCCATTAAACGTGACATAATGTTGAGTTGAACTAATAAAGGTGCTTTATCTAATGGTTTTAAGGCAACGCCTGCTGCAACGAGGCCCCCTGATAAAGTTTTCTTTTGACCTAAAAATGTAGCTAGGTTTGCAAAATCAAATAACTCTTTACCTAATTCTTTACCAAGAAACTTTTCTAGTGACTCTTCTCCTCCTAAATTAACAATTGCATTTAAAAGTTTTTGCCCATTTAATAAAACCCCGTCTGATACAGATGACGTACTATCTACAACTTTTTCTAAAAGTTTACTTATTCCTGCTCTTCTAATTTCGTCAATTACTGGTACGTCTTTGTTATCTATTCTTATCGTTTTACCAGCTAAAAACTTTTCAACTCTTTCAAATTTTTTAATGTTATTTGGTGAGAATAAATAATTAACAGCCTCTATTCCTTCCATACCCGGTTTTGTTAAATCTCCTAAAAATGTTTCAAATTCAGAATAATTTCTAACTTTAGCCACTTCATCACTAAAAACTCTTAATAGATCCTCTGTGTTTGTAATTTCTTTATTTGCAAGTTTACCTGTAAATATTTTATTATACACACCTTCATCAATGTTATCCGCGTTTCTCGCTATTTCTTTAGCTAAACCGACTAATCGTCCAGTTTCTTTTTTACCCATAATAAGTTCTAAAGTAGAAGGAGTTTTGGCACCCGTTGGTTTTGCAAATTCTAATACTTTATTTAAAAATTGTTTTGATTGAATTCCTCCTGTTGCATTATTTCTTGATACTCTAAGTAATTCTGTAATCACATTATTAGATAAAAATAATTTTGTTTTCTCTACTTCTAAGGGTTCCAAAGCTTTTCTTTGTAACTCTTTTGCTGGTGCCACACCTAATCTTTCAGCTTCAGGTTTTAATATTCTTTTTGTTTGGGATAATATTTTTAATTCTTCTTTAGACAAAGGAGCACCCATTTTATTAATAGATTTTTCAAAAGATTTTCCTGTTCCAAATTTAATTTGTTTTAACACTCTCATTAAATCATCGGGTTTATTTCTAAGAGTAATTCTTGTAAGTTCAGCGGGATCAATAGCTCCACGTTGAGTGGTTTGTTTTATTAAATTATTAGCCAAACCTTTATCAAATTTATTTTTATTT
>JGI10211J14876_10001219_pt1 | contig 11269 bp, 17 predicted proteins | sample Etolagsediment_FD_14876 | JGI IMG/M metagenome (IMG submission 14876)
TGTCGCCATTAGTTTAAATAGTTATATTGTTGCTTATAATTAAATCATTATAAAATTAAGTTATTAATTAATAATAATGTTGTTATTATTAATATTTCTAATTTTTAAATCTTTTAATATTTGTTCTGCATATGGACCACCGCACTTTGGTATATGAATGAAACATAATTTAGCTTTGGGTTTTAACTTCATTATTTTTTTCCAATATATTTTATTCTTATCAATTATATTTTTTTTATTAATTAATTTAGACATATTATATATATATATAAATAACTAAAATAATATAAAATAATAAAAAATAAATTAAAATTGTAAATGGAAATATTGTTATTTAATAAAATAAATTACTGAATATCCAATTTTTATTATGAATATTTTTATATTATTTTTAAAAAATTTTCATTTTTTAAATATATTATATAATTATATATGAGTAAATTTAATCCTAAAAGAAATCCTGATAAACTTCCATATAGACCTATTGGAGAAGTATATTTATTATATAAAAATAAATTAGTAGCACAAGATGCTGGACATTATTTATCTTTACCAGGAGGAGGAATAGATAAAGGCGAATCCCCTATTAAAGGAGCAACAAGAGAACTCATGGAAGAAATAGGAGCAAAATTAGATGGAAAATTAGAAATTATTTCTGAAATGACATGGGATTGGAATCCTGAATGGGCTGATAATCCTAAAAGAAAAAAAAGATATATGCAGTTTAGAGGTGAAAGAGTTTATTCAATGTTTGGAGTTGTTAAAGAATTTGTTAAACCAACATCAAATGAAGGAAATGCTTGGGTTGGAACTAAATTTATGAGTTTAAATAAAGCATCCAAATTAATGGAAAAAATGTTTAAACAAAATAATCCATCTAATCAATATGCTTATAATTTAACAAAATTAAATATTATTTCTTTATTAAATTCAATTAATAATAAAAAATTACTAAAAATTAAGAAATAATTTAATAATTTTTTATTTATATTTATCTAATTCTTCCCATAATTTGGTTTAAAAATTTTTACCAAAAACATAAAAATAATTGGTAGTTTCATATTTATTTTTATAATATTTATTATTTTAAATAAATTGGATAATAATTTGATTAATATAATTTATTTTATTATATTAAAAAAGATACTTATATTATATATGAAATTGGTTTCTGATAAACATATTAGAAGAAATATTATAGATTTAAAAAAAAATTATCCAAATGAATCTAGAACATGCTTGAGCATTTTGTGATCTGAAAAATTTTTCAATCCAACTATCTACTGATATATCTCCCATTCCATAATCCATATCACATTCTCTTCTAAGAATTAGAGGATCTTCTGGATTAAAATAATAATGTTTAGGTGGATCTGAATCCTGTTTAGCTTCAATAACTATATCACTACTCAAATGTTCAGAAAAATCATCAAATCTACTACAACAAATTTTTTTGAAATCTTCACATAATTTTATCATTGTTACAGAATCTAAACATCTGTTTCCATCCAAATAATATTTATCTAAAATCCAACTTTCAAATGTACCACATCCTTCTCCTCTAGATAATCCACTTGATTCTCTATCAAAAGAATAATCTTTTATCCACCATCTTATTTGTTCTTCTGTTTTTCTTCTTTGGCTTTTTGACCTTCAATAAGTGTATTCTTTTTTTGTTGTTCTAATTTTTTTTGACGTGTTCTTTGTAAAAGCGCTTTCATTTGCTTTTTTTTTGAAGAAATAAAATTTTCTTTTTTCATTGAATCATCGATTGTATAATCATTTTTTTCAGTTATATTAGATTCTAAAGATGTTTCATTATTTGTTTTATCACTTACAGATTCAATATCTTTAAACCAAATTGATTTTTTTGTTTTTGGATGAATATAATAATATTTTTCATGTTTTTTACTAAAATATGGTTTATTCCAAGATGATTGTTTTGTATCCTATTATACCAATATTTTTGATTAAATGTTTTACTAAAACACTCTTTCCATATTATTGTTGTCGTTGTCGTCGTTGTCATATAATAATTTCTTACTTTATGTTATTTGGTTAAATAAAAAATCAATTTTTATATTAATTTAAAAAATTGATTTTTTACTCTTTCTTATATAAAAAAGATGGAAAACAATAGTAAAATTGATAAAACGATTGTGTATTATCACAATGAACCAAACCTTAAAAGTAAAAAATTAGCTATTTTTGACATTGATTGGACATTAATTAAACCAAGAAATGGTAAAGAATTCCCAAAAGATGAAAATGATTGGATTTGGCTACGTAAAAGTGTACCTGATATTCTTGAAAATTACTCAAAAACACATCAATTAGTTTTTTTAACTGACCAATCAAAATCATGGAAATTAAATATGATTTATGACATGGTAACTATTTTGAATTTAAAAGTTATTGTTTTAATTGCTATGACAAAAAAATATAAAAAAGGCAATCCTGAATTATTTTTAAGTGTATTCTCTGAATTTGATAAAAAAAATTGTTTTATGGTCGGAGATGCTGGAGGAGCAAAAGATTGGTCAAGTGTAGATAAAGATTTTGCGGATGCTATTGGTATTGATTTTAAAAAACCAGAAGATATATTTCCTTTTGATGAAATAAAAGAAATAAAAGGTGATTTTGAAAATAAAGACGAAAAAGAAGTTGTTATTATGGTAGGTATGCCTGGTTCAGGCAAATCAAGTTTTTGTAGAAAACATTTACCCAATTACAAATTAATTTGTGGAGATACTTTTAAAACACAGCCCAAAATGATTAAAGAAGCAGAAAAGTACGTTCAAAAACAATCAGTTATTTTTGATGGCACAAATGGAACAACACTAAAACGAAAAAAATATATTGATTTTGCTCAAGAAAATAAAAGAAAAGTTAAATGTATTTGGATGACCACAGATGTTGAACATTGTATTGAACAAATTAAAAAACGTAAAACTGAAGGAGGTCATTATGTACCTAAAGTAGCACTTTATGCCTATATAAAAAGATTTGAAATGCCTCATGAAAATGAAGGATTTGAACTTATACAACTTTAATTCTTAAAAATTTTTAATTTAAAATACATTTAACATATATATATATATTATAATCTTTAAATGATACATATAACTCATATTTTTTATCTTATTTTTAATCTTTGTATAGACCAATTTTATACTTACAAATTTAAAAATAATATTATCTCATTTATTCATGCTTTAATCACATCAATTTATTCTAATTATTTAATGATCACTGATGATAAATTTTTTGATATTAGTTTATATACATACGAAGAAGTTCATCCTTATTACTTATCCACATCAATATATACTATTATATATTTATTTTTTCATATTAAATCTGCTTTAAAACTTGATAATTCAATAAAAATTCATGCTTTTATGATGAGTATTATGAGTTTTATTTCTATTTATTATGAAAAAATGCATTATTTTAGTATTGCTCTTATTATTGAAAGTAGTACTATTTTTCTACAAATTATGCATATAAATAAAAATATTTATTCAAAATTATTATTTGTATTATCTTTTTCTATTTATCGAGGATTATTATTTCCATATATTTGTTATCATTTTCTTATGAATCATTATGAACAAATAATAACTATATTTGATATACATTTTGTTTTTTTTATTTTATCAGTTATAAGTAATGGTTTAAATTTTTATTGGTTAAGAATAATATTTATTCAATTATATAATTTAGTATTTGAACAAGAAAAAAAAAAGAAATAAAATATTCAAAGATGTTTGTAGTTATAAAAATATAATTTATTCATTATTTATTTTTTATTTTTGTAGAATTGAATTATTTTTTTGATTGACTTACCATAATACTCAGAACAATGATATTCTTCATGGCATTTAGGTGTAATGATTTCAAAATCAGCATTCAGTATTATCTTTTCAATGCTATCATAATCATCCTTTTTCTGATATACCTCTTGTAATGGTTCACCTTCAAATAAATATCGAATATCCCAATCTTTCATGATTTCAATATGTTTTTCTTCAATATCATCAAATTTTTTCTTCAGAAAAGGATGATTTGACTCCAACTGAACGCAAAAATAATCATCTGAAAATTCAAAGGCTTCAATCACATGATTCTTGTAAATTCTTAAAAGCTCATCCATGTTTTCGAATTTTTTACTGATTTCTTTTGGTATTCCTAAAGACATCCAATCAGCATCACATAATGAAATATCTTCTGCTAATTCATCATCACATACATGATATATTTTTTTTACTTCACAATCATTATTTGATAAAATAATGATATCACCAAATTTTAAATGCTTGTTTGATTTAATAAAAAATTTATATTGTTCTGTTGGATTTTTTTTAATAAAAGTTGATATTTTAGTATCATCTAATTCATGTGTATGAACATCTGGTTGAAAATCTTTAAATTCATCAATTCTTAAATTATTTATTTCTTTACTTATCTCTTCATCCATTAACATTTTATCCTTTTTAATAGATTCAATGTATGTATGTGTTTCTTCATTTATTTTTTTGATCTGAAGTAAATCTTCTATAAAATTTCTTCCAGATTCTTTTTCATAATCATTAACACATTCTTTAAATTTATCATATTCATCATCAGTATTTTGTATTCTTTCTTTTTTACTTTGTAATTCTTGATACAAATAATCTACTAAAACGTCTTTTTTTTTATTTGAACATTTATTAATATTATGTTCCTTTGCCAAATCCTTTAACTTGACTATTGTCAATTTACTTAAATCTTCTCTTGATAAATCCGTCATTTTATTTGAATTCTTCTTGTTATTTTTTAAATAAAAATCAATTTTTTTATTAATCAGCATAATTCTTACATGATGTTTCAAATAATCGTTCCCAATCCCCATTTTTATTTTTATCTTCTTTTTTAATCTTGGGGTTTGGAATAACTTCACGCTCATGTATAATATCTGTAATTAATATATATTTAATACCTTTGGTTGTAGGAAGACCTTCGTGTAATATATTTTGGTCTTGAATAACTCAACGAATGTTAGATAAATATACACCTGAAAATGAATATGCTTATAATTTAACAAAACATAATATAATATCAACCTTATATTGTGCTCATAATAAAAAATTAATAAAAAACATGAAGTAATATTTTTTACTTATAATTACAAATTATAAAATCATCTAAATAAAAATAATCTTTTACACAACTATTACATATTTTATCAAAATAGTGTATAAATCTTGGAAAATCATAATCTATATCAAATATACTTTTATATTTAAATATTTTTATTTTACTTTGTAATACATTAAAATGTTTTAATTGATTACAACTATTACATTTACCAAATATATATTCTTCAATAATGTGTATTACTTCAATTGGTAATTTATTACATAGCATATTACATAATTTATTTATTTGTAAATATCGATTATTTTAAATAACAATTTACAACATGTTGATAATTTTTTTGTATATATTTTTCTAAAAAATCATATAATAATATATTTTTTTGAGGTTGTTTTGCTAAAAAAAGTGTTAAATAAAATTGACTTTTTGATAATTTATTTTTCATTTCATCTAATAAAAAAAAACGTAATAATTTATGTTTATTTTTTGTTGTAATGTGTAATAATATTGAATATAATTTAATTTTGCTCATATATTATAATAAAAAAAAATCGAATTTTAGAAAATAATAAATTAAAAAAAGGTATGAAGTTCCCAAATAACAAATCAAAATGCGAAAATGTAGTTAAAGTGTCTAAAAATAAAAAGAAAAAAGTACATTTTAATAATACATTATGTCAAACATTTACATATACAAAAAATATAGATGACGAAGAACATGAAAATAATAAAAATGAATTTACTTTAAAACAAAGAGAACTTTACATAGAAGAAATAAATGAGTATCTTATTTCTGAAGTAGACAAACAAAAACCCGATTATCATTTTGATATAGATGAATTTGATATAAAAGGAAATCTATTTTTATTTGAACGAAAAAATAAATTATATATGGTTTTTTTTCATGATGGAGAATTAGAATGTAAAATTATACCCTTTGTTCTAAATACAAAAATAAGCGAGACTTTCTTAGATTTATTTTTTAAAGAAAAATTAGATGAGCTCATTTTTATTATTAATGATATAAATGAGTATTTTCATCTTAATGTTCTTAACAATAAAATCAACTAAACGAAAAAAAGACACATCATCAATTACTTTGTAAGAATTGATATATACTAACATTATTATAAAATTAACATAATTCATCAATTACAATTACTAAAGAAATAGAACCATCTTTTACAATATCATCTTGATTATATGTTTTATAATTAACAGAATCTTCTGATTGAAGACGTCCTTTTCCTTCAATAAACCAATTATATTTTTCTTTAATTTCTTGAATTTGAATATTTTTTTCAAGAATATAATCTTCAATATCTATTTTAAGATTTGTTCTTGATCTATTACATCTTTTACAACATTTTTTATAACGATTAACACCGTGCCAAGAAGTAGAACCAGCAATATATTCTATTTTATTTTTGTCATTTAATATAGTACCTTTTGGATACAAATAAACTTCAATATGTATTGATTCATGTGGTATAGGAATACCATGAAGTTCTACATTGATTTTTGGTGGATTATATGGTTCAATATATATTTCATCATAAGAATAGGGATATTTATCAAATTCTAACATGTTTTCAACTGTTAAAAATTCAGTTAAACTACTATTTTGCCAACCATATTGATAATTTATATCATTAAAATTATTATTATATACATCATTCTGAAAGAAAGGGGATAATGTACCTTTTAATGTGTCTTCTGGTATTTGTGGACTTAGTTTTTTTTTAAATCCATCTGTTTGATTATACATCCAATTATAAAAATATCGGTCAATATTACAATGATGTAACCAAAAAAGAGGGTCATAAGCAGAAATTGGTACATCACTCATATTTCCACCTGGACCACCAATAAAATCATGAATATTATTATGTGGAATTTCAAGAGGACTAAAATCAATTAATTCCTTTAATATATTATTAAATAATGTATTTGAACTAAAAGTAGGGTATCTTTTAGCATACATAACATTATTAAGTTCTTTATTAGTAGTTCTAAGTTTTCTTTTTTCAGAAATATTTCTTGGTGTTAAAAACCCATTACGTAACACTGTTTTTTTATTACCATCTTTGTCAAAATAATATACATTTTGTGCTGCAAGAGGATTATCTAATGTAATATATTCACCATCAAATAATACACTAATTTTATCTTCATTCATAAATGAATAATCAACACCATTATTTTGTAGAAATAAATAAGGTAATGCTATATAGTTTTTATCAATAGATGTATTGTATTTATTTAATAATAATTCATATTGATAAATATAAGGTGCATGAAAAGCCGCAAATTTTGTTTCACTATGTGCACAATAAAAAGGTTCATCAGGTGTATTACCTATTTTTTCAACAATATTTGAATCTGTTGGACATTTAACACCTTCATCATTAGGATCAAATGTAGCACCATGAATACCACATATTCTTGACCAATCATCAGATAATTCAAGATTACGTAATGCAACAATAAAACGACCAAACTCACTTGGTATTTTATCTTTTAAATCAATAATATTTCTACGTAGATATTTCTTGGGCACAAGTTTCATTTATAATCTATAATTATATAAAAAATTGATTTTTTTATATATATTCTTAAATAAATATAAATAAAATAATGATAAATGTTTGTATTAATACTGATTTAACAAATTATAGTGGTAGAGAAGAAAGTCCCCTTGGACTTGGATTTTCTGCAACCCCTGAAATTCCAGGTACAATTATGAATGGTAAAGATGGTCATTATTATATAGTAAAAAAAGGTTCAAAATATAAAAAATGGGAAAAAATAGAAATAAATGTAAATGAATTACCAAAAGATTGTTATTATGAATCAAAAACACCTATTACAGAAATTATTCAACCTAATGATGAAACAGGTCTCGAAGAAAAATTTGGTGGTCAATATCCTCACTTTATTGAAGGAGATGTGGAAGAATGGCCAACAGATAGAAATAATATACCATACATATTTTTGGGTCAATGGAAACATCCTGAAGATAAAAATATATTGATAGTGTGTTTTGTAAATGATGATTTATCAGATACTTTTGTATTTGAATCAGATATTACAATAAAACAAATTAAGATACAAAAACCTGATAATGGTAAAGGATTAGAATGTCATAAAATAATAGATTATGAAAAGAATAAAGAATTAAAACCACTTTCTTTTTTATATAAACGACTAAGATTACCAGAAAATGATAAATTTGAAGATCATTATCATGAATTTAATTCTAAATTTAATGGATGTAAATTTGGTGGATCAGCAATGTATTGTCAATATTCTAAAGATCATGATGATTTTAATAAATTTTTACAATTATCACGGTGCTCTATTCTTGATTTTAAATTTGGAGATGCTGGAATTGCTCATATATATATAAATAAGTATGGTATTTGGGATTTTCAATGGGATTGTTGTTAATAAAAAAAATGATTTTATAAATAAATATTAAAAAATAAAGAACTAACACATGAAAAGGTCAATTGATGAAATATCAAATAATTATAAAAATAAATAATATATTTATCCCCCTAATGTATCTGTTAAAATAATATTTTCTTGATTCTCTATTACAATATTATTTTTTTTTTGATATTTTTCTATTTCTTGAATTGAACTTTTATCAGAAAATGTATTTATGTATGGTTTTTTTTTTACATATTCTTGATTTATTTTTATATTATTANTTGGAGTTGTTTATTGATNAGTGTNTNGTATTCATTTATATGTTAATNTCANACATTGTATTTAAGTAATTTATTATTANATTTTTATAAATAATTAATAAATTAAATTATAAGAAATAAATTAAATACATTGATTATTATTTAATTGTAAAATAAANGNNGTTAATTNATNAATAAAAAATTGATTTTTTTTATTATATATTTTATAATAATTAAAGAACTAAAAGATGGAGAGATCAATTGATGATTATATCATTTATGTAGAAGATATAGAATTTAAATACAAAGGTCAATTTCAAAATGGAAAACCACATGGTATTGGTAAATTATATGATGAAAATGGACATTTAAAATACGAAGGTCAATTTCAAGATGGATTACCTCATGGAGAAGGTAAAAAATATGTTGAAAATGTAATCTATGAAGGTCAATTTCAAAATGGATTACTTCATGGTACTGGTAAATTTTATTATGAAAATGGACGATTATTGTATGAAGGTCAATTTCAAGATGGAAGACCTCATGGTACTGGTAAAAATTATCATCAAAATGGACAATTAAATTATATAGGTCAATTTCAAAACAAAAAATTTCATGGAGAAGGTAAAAAATATGTTGAAAATGGACAATTATTGTGCGAAGGTCAATTTCAAAATGGAAAACTTCATGGTACTGGTAAATTTTATTATGAAAACGAACAATTAAAATATGAAGGCCAATATCAAAATGGAAGACCTCATGGTACTGGTAAAAATTATCATCAAAATGGACAATTAAAATATGAAGGCCAATATCAAAATGGAAAACCTCATGGTACTGGTAGAGATTTTAATAAAAATGGCCAATTAATTTTTGAGGGTCAATTTTACTATGGAAATAGCATCACTGCAATAGAAAATTATATTATTGAAATAAACAACTAATCTATGATGACATATTTATAAAATATACAAATATATTAAATGTGTGTATGTTTAATAGTGAATAATAAAAATTGAAGATAAATAAAAAAAATTGATTTTTTTTTAAATAAAAAATAATTAATGAACCAACAAATGAAAAGGTCATCTAAAGAGATATCAAAAAATGTTGAAAATAATAGATCCATTATTCGCATAGCGAATGCAGAAGGCAATTTAATATTTATATACTATGGTCAATTTCAAAATGAAAAACCTCATGGAAAACCTCATGGTATTGGTAAATTATATAATTTGAATAAACAATTATTTTATGATGGTCAATTTCAAAATGGAAAAATTAATGGCATTGGTAAGATATTTTATCAAAATGGAGAATTAAAGTTTGAAGGACAATTTCAAGATGGAAAACATCATGGCACTGGTAAAGAATATTATGAAAATGGACAATTGAGATTTGAGTGTCAATATCAAAATGGAAAACTTCATGGTACTGGTAATCAATTTAATAGAAATGGACATTTAATATTTGAAGGTCAATTTCAAAATGGACAGTTTCACGGTACTGGTAAGAAATATTATGAAGAAAATCAACAATTAAAGTATGAAGGTGAATTTCAAAATGGAGTACCTCATGGCATTGGTAAATTATATTTTAAGGATGGACAATTAAGTTATGAAGGCATGTTTGTAAATGGCTCAAATGTACTATCTAAAAATTTAACTAATAATGAAATAAAAGAAATAGAAAATAAAACATGCACTATATGTTTAGAAGATTTATCATCCGNAAAATTAACTTCTATTATGCCTTGTAATCANAAATTTCATCATGAATGTTTAGAACCATATTTTAAAAATAAAAGAACATGTCCAAATTGTCGTAAAAATTTTTTAAAAATATAAATTATAAATAAAATAAATATTCAGGTAATTTTTATAAATAATTAATAAAATATAAGAAGTAAATTTAATACATTGATTATTATTTAATTGTAAAATAAAAGATGTTAATTTATTTTAATAAAAAATGTAATGAAATTATTATAATTAATAAAAATATAATTAAATTTAATTTCATTGAAAGTCCTTGATCTAATAAATTATTTTTTAAAGTAAATTTTTCATTCATTTTTTTCATTTCTCCGCTGTAACCTGGCATTTTATATATTATACAATAATATATTTTTATGAAAAAAATAATATTATTTTTTACAATTTTTTTTTTAATGATTATATTTTTATTAGAATCTGACAGACACAGATATGAATCAGAATCATTATATAATTTTTATATAAAACAATTTCCTAAATCGATTCATTATGGTATTTATAATTCAACTTTCAAAATGATATATAATAAATGTATTTTTAACGTAAATAAATTTCATTTCTATCATGATTTTACACCTTTTAACATTTAAAACGCCGACTTAGTCAGCATAAAAAATAAGAAAAGGTTTGAGGTTTTACCCTCCATTAAAAACAACTGAT
>JGI10211J14876_10001221_pt1 | contig 11268 bp, 8 predicted proteins | sample Etolagsediment_FD_14876 | JGI IMG/M metagenome (IMG submission 14876)
ATAATCAGGGCCGATGTGCAAGGATCTGCAGAGGCTTTAATAGATTCTTTAACGAAACTAAGCACAGAAGACGTGAAGTTAAAAGTTATACATGGCGGGACAGGAGCAGTGACGGAAAGCGATGTAATGCTGGCCTCTGCTTCAAAGGCTATAGTTATCTGTTTTAATGTGAGGGCAAATCCGGTTGTAAAAGCCCTTGCAGGAAAAGAAAATGTAGATTTAAGATTTTACGATGTCATCTATAAGGTGATAGAAGACATACGATCTGCTATGGAAGGACTCCTTGAACCAGTGTACAATGAGAATATTATTGGAAGAGCAGATATCAAACAGATATTTCACGTCTCCAAGGTGGGCACTATTGCCGGTTGTTATGTAACTGATGGGAAGATTGAAAGAAGTGCCAAGGCACGCCTGTTGCGAGATGATGTAGTTATATTTGATGGGAACCTGTCTTCATTAAAGAGGTTTAAAGATGATGTAAAGGATGTTTCCTCAGGCTTTGAATGTGGTGTGGGATTAGAAAATTATAATGACATAAAGCCAGGGGATGTCTTTGAATTTTATACCTTAGAAGAGATGAAGGTGGAGCTTTGATATGGTGGTCGGAACCCTCAAAATTTCCCTCTATACCCACAATCAGCAATCCCTTAAAGAAAAGAGAAAAGTTGTAAAAAGTATTGTAACCAAGGTGCACCACAGATTTAATGCATCTATAGGTGAGGTTGGTTCCAATGATAAATGGCAGATGATAGAGCTGGGAATCAGCACTTTAGCCAATGATCGGCGATTTGTGAATTCAGCCCTTGATACTATTCTCTCGTATATTGATTCTCTTTACCTCGGGGAGATTATCGATTCTAAAATAGAGATATTTAATGTGTAAATTTGTAAGCAGTCAGTGGTTAACAAATAACCATCAGAAGAAGACAAAGAAAGAATTGAGGGATTGGTGACATGCTTGCAGGTAACAGATCTCAAAGGGTCGGTGACCAGATTTTAAGGGAAATATCAGATCTCCTTTTAAGAAAGGTGAAGGATCCAAGGTTAACAGGAGTTACTTTAACTGAGGTGAGGGTGAGCAAAGATTTAAGAAATGCCTATATTTACTACAGCATTTTTAGCCAGGATGACCAGAAAAAGCAGGTTCAGGCAGGATTTGAAAGCGCAAAAGGATTTATACGCAAAGAGATAGGTGATAGGTTACACCTAAGATATGTTCCAGCTATTTGGTTTATTTATGATGTATCTCTTGAGTACGGGGAGAAGATGGAAAAGCTTTTGGAGAGAACAAAAGAGAGCACATGATTTTAAATGATATTGCTGATATTTTAAAAAGAGGTAAGAGGTTTTTCTTAGCCAGCCATAAGGATCCAGATGGGGATGCTATTGGCTCCTTATTAGCCTTGGGGGAAGCACTTACACTTTCAGGGAAGGAGGTTGTCCTATTTAATGAAGGCCCTATACCAGATTCTATGTCTTTTTTAGTAGGTATTGAGAACATAGTAAATAGCTTTAATCCAAAATCGGAACCAAAGTTTGACGCCCTTTTTATCCTTGACTGTGGAAAACTTGAAAGATTGGGAGGAAATTCTTTCCGTATATTTGATATAAAGCCCTTGATAAATATAGACCATCATGAAAGCAATTCTCAGTTTGGAGATTTGAATCTTGTTGATGCTAATAGTTCTTCTGTTGGTGAGATTATTTATCGGTTGATAAAATTAGCGAATTTACCCATGAGTGAAAACATAGCAGAAAATATATTTGTGGCTATACAGACAGATACCGGTTCATTCAAATATGGAAATACCACAAAAGAGGCATTTGCTATTGCAGGTGAGATGGTGGGGTGGGGTGTCAGTCCTTGGAAGATATCACGAAAGGTTATGGATGAATATTCATTAAAAAAGCTAAGACTTCTTGAGTTGACCTTAAAGACATTAGAGATATGCCATGCAGGAAAGGTTGGATTGATCACTATTACTCAACAAATGTTCTCAAAAGCAAAAGCTGATGATTTTGACAGTGAAAGGTTTGTTGATTACCCAAGATTTATTTCTGGGGTGGAAATAGGTGTTCTTATAAAAGAACTTGGAAAGGATTATTACAAATTTAGCCTGCGCTCTAATGATTGGGTAAATGTAGCAGATTTAGCATATCATTTTGGTGGAGGTGGTCATCCAAAGGCAGCAGCCTTTACAAGACATGGAAGCCTGAATTCGATAAAACAGGAATTCCTTGATAAAGCACATGAGGTTTTAGGTAATGGTGAGGTAATTGCTAAAAATTCTGTGGATTGAAATTTATTGCTTTTTTAGGGCATGGGTGTCTTTTTTTTCTTATGGCAAGGTGCCCTATTAGAAGGGCATAAGAAAAAAAAGACATCCATGCTCTTCCTTAAATTATTGAGCAGATATGGTAATAGCTAGCTGTCAGTAGTCGGTTGCGTTGTCTTTTAAAGAACTTAGTGTTGTTTAGCGGTGAGGAGTTTGAGATCAGCAACGAGCAGCATCTCATGAGCACAACAAATAGAAAACAACGGACCACGGACAACGAACCACGGATAACAGATGGGATTATATTAGTAGATAAGGAGTCTGGACCAACCTCATTCAGGATTGTAGAAAAAGTTAAAGGCTTGATAAAGGTAAAAAAAGCTGGTCATGCAGGCACACTTGATCCGTTTGCAACTGGAGTATTGATAGTTCTTTTAAACCAGGGAACGAAATTATCCCCGTTTTTAATGTCTCACGATAAGGTGTACAAGGCTTCACTCAAGCTTGGAATAGAAACAGATACTCAGGATTTAACAGGAAGGATCATTGATAGAAAAGATATTGGCAGCCTGACATATGAAATGATCAAACGGGGTACAACCCAATTTATAGGTACTATAAAGCAGGTTCCGCCTTCTTACTCAGCTGTTCATTATAATGGGAAGAGGGCATATGAATTGGCGCGAAGTGGCATTGCTATCGACCTTCAGCCAAAGGATGTGCGGATTGATTATATCACTATATTGTCAGTAAATCTTCCTTATGTGTGGTTTGAGGTTGGCTGTAGCTCCGGGACCTATATTAGGGCACTTGCTGCGGATTTAGGCAGAAGTTTGGGTACAGGGGCACACCTTACTTCTTTAAGGAGAATAAAAAGTGGCCCCTTTCATGTTGATGATGCCGTAACTCTAATACAAGTAGCTCATCATCTATCCAATAATACAATTGGCGAGGTGATACTACCATTAAAAAATGCCTTAAAAGGAATGATAGAGGTTGAAGTTCCCAATAAATTAGCAAAGAAGATCAGGAATGGCTATCAACCCAATTGGAGGGAACTGTCTCGGGAACGTATCTCGTCTCGCAATACCAATGACTATCTAAAGACAGTAACAGGTGAGGAATTGGTTGCGATTTTAAAGGAAAATGAGAACGGGTACAATATAATCAAGGTTTTTACATAACTATAGACAACATCAATTGTCATTGTATCCTAGCCAATTGCTACAAAAATAGGCCTTTGACAGTTGATGTGATTTACAAATGTTATAAACTGTATTGAAGGAGGAACAGAAGTGGTCTTAACAAACAAAGATAAAAGGAAAATTATCGATAAATTTAAAATCCATGATAAGGATACCGGCTCATCAAAGGTTCAAATCGCTCTTTTAACAAAACGGATAAATGATCTTACTGGCCATTTTAAGATACATCCTAAGGATCATCACTCAAGGAGAGGTCTTTTGAAGATGGTGGGCCAAAGAAGGCGTTTTTTGAGCTACATAAAGAGGAGGGACCCTTCTCAGTACAAGATCCTCATTCAGGAGTTAGGCTTGAGAAAATAGAATATGTCATATAATGGTTAATTTATTAAAGTTGAAGAGGTGATTATGAATGTATCAAATACTATCAATGGAAAAACACTAAATATTGAGACAGGTAGGGTGGCTAAGGAATCAAGCGGGGCCGTAGTTGTAACAATGGGAGAAACTGTTGTTTTGGTGACCGTAGTGTCTACCGATGAAAAAAGAGAAGGGATTGATTTTTTTCCATTAACCGTTGATTTTCAAGAGATGTCATACGCGGCAGGGAAAATACCGGGTAATTTCTTCCGCCGAGATATGGGGCGGCCAAGCGAAAAGGAGATGTTGACATCTCGGCTGATAGATAGACCGCTGAGACCCATTTTTCCAGATGACTACAATTTTGAGACCCAGGTAATTGCAAGTGTTTTATCCTTTGATAAAGAAAATGATCCTGATCCTTTAGGTATTGTGGGGGCTTCAGCTGCTATAACTCTATCAGATATTCCCTTTGGTGGTCCCGTTGGAAGTGTGCGGGTAGGGAGGATTGATGGTAAATTAATCGCATTTCCGACATTAGAGGAGAAGGAAGGAAGCGATATAAACCTGATCGTTGCTGGAACAAAAGAAGCTGTAGTCATGGTTGAAGGCGATGGTAAATTTGTCTCTGAAGATGAAATGCTTGAGGCAATATTCTTTGGTCACACATCTTTGCAGCCCTTAATTGATATGCAAATAGAGTTGAGGGAGTCTGTCGGAAAGGATAAAAGACCTTTTATTTTAGCTGAAAAAGATGAGCAACTAAACGCAAAGGTGGCAGAGATCGGTGAACCTCTTATCAGGGAGGCGCTCTCATATAGTGAAAAGATGGTGAGACAAAAGAAGAGGTCTGAAGCCATTGATTCTATAATTGAAGCACTCAAAGAGGAATATGAAGATAAGACAAGAGAGATAAAGAATGCAGCCTATGATTTAGAGAAAAGCTTGGTCCGGCATATGATATTACATGAAGAAAAAAGAATCGATGGAAGGCAATTTAATGAGGTAAGGCCGATTGAATGTTTAGTGGGTATTCTGCCAAGGGTTCATGGATCAGCTCTATTTACCAGAGGTGAGACCCAAGCCATGGTTTTAACTACTCTGGGCACTGAAAGGGATGAACAGAAGATAGAATCAATCTATGGGGACTCTTATAGAAAATTCACATTTCATTATAATTTTCCACCATTTAGCGTTGGTGAGGCCAAAAGATTGGGAGCTCCTGGCAGGAGAGAGATTGGTCATGGTGCCCTGGCAAGAAGGGCAATTTTTCCTGTTTTATTAGAGCAGGAAGATTTTCCTTATGCAGTCAGAGTTGTGTCTGAAATATTGGAATCAAATGGCTCATCTTCTATGGCAAGTGTATGTGGAGCTTCCCTTTCGTTGATGGATGCAGGCGTTCCCATTAAGGACCCAGTGGCAGGGGTTGCAATGGGTCTTGTTTCAGAGGGTGATGTTGTGGCCATACTGACTGATATTATAGGTGATGAGGATCATTTTGGTGATATGGATTTTAAGGTTACAGGGACAAAAAGTGGTATCACTGCTCTCCAGATGGATATTAAGATTGCTGGGCTAAAAAAGGAAATAATGGGGAAGGCCTTATATCAGGCAAGAGAAGCAAGAATGCATATTCTGAATGAAATGGATAAGGCTATATCACAATCGAGGACGGAAATATCCAAATATGCACCTAGGATTACTACAATAAATATCAAACCAGAAAAGGTAAGGGATGTTATTGGCCCTGGAGGGAAAATGATTCGACATATTACCTTAACAACAGGGACACAAATAAATATTGATGATGACGGCAAGGTGTTGATTGCCTCAAATGAGGGTGAGGGTATAGACAAGGCCATGGAAATGATAAAGGATATCGTTCGGGAGGCAGAAATTGGTAAATTTTATTTAGGCAGGGTAGTCAAGATTATGGATTTTGGTGCCTTTGTAGAGGTCCTCCCTGGCTCAGAGGGTTTGGTACACATATCTCAATTGGCAAATGAGAGGGTAAATAAGGTAACTGATATNCTGAAGGAAGGTGATGAGGTTTTAGTAAAGGTTATTGATATTGAGAACGGGAAGATCAGGCTTTCCAGAAAGGCAGCATTAGGACATAGTATAGACGATATGTAAGAAGATACCGTATCCCTTCATGGTTCTGCGTTCTAGGTTCAAAGGTTCAATAGTTAAAGGCAGAATCTATGAGCTAGAATGGTAAACGTGGGCACGTAAGAGGCTTAATTCCAGGATGTTATGCTTAACCCAGCCGCGGCTGTGAGGTAGTTCTGGCCTTCATTATATATTTCCTAGTTAAAGGCAAGGCTATAGAGGGTAAGGCAACCCTGAATCCCCCAATAAATCGGGGGAAACCTTTTAACCTGTGAACGCTTACAAGGTATCCATGTCCTAAACCAGCAACTTTACCCGCCTCAGGCGGGTAAAACTGTTCACCCTCCTAAGGAACTCATACTCTCTGTAACCTCTCTTAGATGAATAATTTAAAAAGGACAGCGTCGGAGTCAGATGCTGTTAAATGGTCCAAAGGAACATCCATATGACAAGACACGCACTATTATGAACAATTATAAGAAGACTGTATTGAAAAATGGAACCAGGATAATTACTGAAAGCATATCACACGCTAAATCTGTCTCTTTAGGCATTTGGGTGAATGCTGGGTCAAGAGATGAACTTGATAAAGAAAGAGGGATATTTCATTTAATAGAACATATGATTTTTAAAGGCACTACAAACAGATCTGCCACTCAAATTGCAAAGGATCTCGACACAATCGGCGGATTTTCAAATGCATTTACTGGTAAAGAACAAACCTGTTTTCATGCAAGAGTTCTGGATAAACATCTTCAGTTTTTAACCGAGCTCTTTTCCGACATATTTATTAATTCGCTATTTGCTGAAAAGGATTTGGAACTTGAGAAAACCGTTGTACTCCAGGAAATTAGCATGACAGAGGATACCCCTGATGAATATGTTCATGTATTATCTGACCAAACATTTTGGCAAGGGGATCCCCTGGGAAGACCGATTCTGGGTACAAAAGAAACAGTCAGTAACATTACTAGGAAAGAGATTCTTGAGTATGTGTCCCGCTTTTATTCTCCAAAAAGAGTAGTTATTGCAGCTGCAGGAAATCTGGACCATACTCTTGTGGTTGATTATTTCAGAAGCTTTCTTGAACCCCTTTCAGACGGAAACAATAGCTCTTTTACAAGGCCTGTTCCGTTTATTACTCCAACGGTGTCTTCCTACCCCAAGAAATTAGAGCAGGTGCATCTTTGCGTGGGTGCTCAGGCATCATCACTTTCTGGAGAGAAAAGGTTCGCAGAGGCTATTTTTAACACTCTACTTGGTGGAAATATGAGTAGCAGGCTTTTTCAGGAGATCAGAGAGAAGAGGGGATTGGCCTATTCCGTATATTCTTATATGAATGCATTTATAGATACAGGACTGCTACGGATATATCTCGCCACAGATAAAAATGAGATTAATAGGGTGTTGGAATTGATTGAGCTGCTGATTACCGAAATAAAGAATGGGAATCTATCAGACGATGACATAGCAAGGGCTAAGGATTATCTTATAGGAGGGATTTTGCTTGGTGCAGAAAATGTGAGTAATTTGATGCTACGGTTGGCAAAAAACGAATTTATCTTTGAAAGATATATACATTATGAGGAATTAATAAAAGAATTAGAAAAGGTTACCCTTGATGAGGTGATAGATGCATCCGAGAGAATATTTTCAGCAGGCAACGTTTCTATAACAGCTTTAGGCCCTGTGGATAAAGATGCGATAGCTGCAGATTCACTAAAGTTTTAGGTGTTTTGAATGGATACCATTATTGTAAAAGTCAAAAGGTTAGGTAATAATTCAGATCTCCCATTACCCTCGTATCAATCGGATGGTTCCTCCGGCCTTGATCTGTGTGCCGCTGTTAATAACAACCTCATTCTACAACCTGGTGATATAAAGCTTATCCCGACCGGTTTATCAATTTCCCTTCCAGAAGGTTACGAGGCACAGATACGACCCAGGAGCGGATTGGCCTTGAGGTATGGCCTTGGATTTGTCAATGCCCCTGGCACTATAGATGCTGACTATAGGGGTGAAATAGGTGTCATAGCCATCAACTTGGGAAAGAAACCCTTAACTATAAAGAGGGGAGAAAGGATTGCCCAGATGGTTATTCACACGGTTTCAAGGGGAATAATAGAAGAAGTGAATGAACTTGATACCACACAAAGGGGAGAGGGTGGTTTTGGTCATAGTGGTTGTTGAGACAAAATCGGTAGCTTGGGTTTCTATCGCCCATCGCCGTTGATCTGGCCTCATGCCCAACAATGACAAAAGGGCCTTTTGAAGTCAACATATTGCATGGTTGGATTGCAATAGGATTTCTTCATGATCCCACCCCTCATAGAGTTGTGTATCTGTTATAATGACACACCATTCGCTACTGGATCACTTCCCCAAATTTAAAAGCCTCCAAGGAGGTATGGAAAATTGCATTCTGTCTATCTTCTGAAAATCTTCTCTCATAACTCACTCCAGACGGTTGGAGTTATGATGTTTATTTATTTTTAAATGAGTACCATTCATTCTCGTTAATATCTTATATGGTATCATTGTCAACTTAAATCTTATTTCAGTTTATCTTTTTCGGTTATGAATGATTGGCTTTTTGAATTGAAGCAATAGGGAGAAGGAACAAGATATAGTAACAAATATGGATGGAGAAATGTTTTGTATATTGCTATGCTTGGAAACAATTGAAAGGCTGATATTTTCAAGTATTGTGATTGTATGTTGTAATAAAATCAGATAGAATCTGTAAAAAGAACCTGACATGTATAGGGAATTTTTCGCTTACCTTTTCCTTCCACAATATATTGCTACAAGCCCATGAGAAAGTTTGGCACGTATCCTTAAATCTGAGGATGCTATCAGATATCACAATGCCTTGGCCTATTGAGTCTATGTGATTTAATAAAATCCAATCCTTGACACGCAAGACTCATTTTCCATATACTCCTCTCTAACAATATCGCTTTTCATCAATCTCAGACATTGAGAAAATTTGGCATAAAATGGCTTGCCTAACCTGGGATTTTGTCCTTGTTAAAACCGATTCTGGTAAGATCAAAACACTAATCACCTATAATTATCTGATTTTCAAAGAAAAAGTACAAAAAGGAATCAATCGGGGAATAACGTGCTATAATAACCTCAGAAATGTAATTAAGTAATTGTTATTAATTATTTAGCAGTTTTTTAAAAAAGATCAAATCCCAATTTCAAGTAGTCTGAATTTAAAAAAAATGAACAAAATAAACACCTTCATAAACTTTATGCGATATCTTTTTAACAAAGATGTTTTTTATCAGTTTCTAAAGAAGTTAGATAGCTTCTCACTTGGATCTCATTTATCACTATACGGAATGGTAACATTTGGCGCTGTCCTGCTGCTTTCATTTTATTTAAGCTCGGGTCTTGGGTGTCAATCATGGGCAGAATGGCAGATTCAGAATCTACAAAACAAAAACGTTATTAGACGTATGCTAGCAGTTGATGCGCTCAGTAAAATAAATGACGAGAGGACCATTGAGCCCCTGATTATTGCGTTGAAGGATAAAGATCCGGACGTTGTATGGAGAGCCGCCGCCGCTTTGGGCGATAAAGGCGATAATCGTGCTGTAGAGCCTCTAATCGCTACATTAAAGCATAATGATTTGGCTGTGCAGCATTTTGTTGCAACAGCACTGGTAAAAATCGGTGAACCTGCTGTTAAGCCTTTGATTACCGTGTTGAAAAATACTAACCCCGATTCATTTCGGGTTAAGGCCATCACTGTATTGGGAAAAATCAGTGATAAACGGGCAGTCGAACCTCTGATCCTTGCGCTGAAGGATACAGATTCAGATGCTATGCGGGTGGCGGTGGCTATTGCATTGGGAAAAATCAGTGATAAACGGGCAGTTGAACCTCTGATCCTTGCACTGAAGGATATGCATTCAGTTTTGCAGGATGAAGCTGCAAGAGCACTGGTAACAATCGGTGAACCTGCTGTTGAGCCTCTGATTACTGTGTTGACGTTAGCAGATACGAATACAATGCAGGCGGGGGCGGCTATTGCATTGGGCAAAATCAGTGATAAACGGGCAGTCGAGCCTCTGATCCTTGCACTGAAGGATACGGATTCAGTTTTGCAGGATGAAGCTGAAAGAGCACTGGTAACAATCGGTGAACCTGCTGTTGAGCCTCTGATTGCCAGACTGAAAGATACATCAGGTGGAGTGCGGTTGATTGTGATCAGATTGTTGGGCAAGATTGGCGATAAACGAGCAGTAGTGCCTCTGATTGCAGTGCTAGAGAGTAATAAGCCTGAGGTGATGTGGAGAGCAGCCACTGCTTTGGGCAAGATTGGCGATAAACGAGCAATATTGCCGTTGATTATTGCATTTAAGAATGAGAATCCGACTGTACAAAAGTCATCTGCTGATGCACTGGTAAGAATCGGTGAGCCTGCAGCTGAGCTTCTGATTGCTTTTCTGAAGGATAACAAAGACCCTGAGGTGCAAAGATTGGTCATCGATGTGCTGGTAAAAATCGGTGAGCCTGCAGCTGAGCCTCTGATTGCTTTTCTAAAGGATAACAAAGACCCTGAGGTGCAAAGATTGGTCATCGATGTGCTGGTAAGAATCGGTGAGCCTGCAACTGAGCCTCTGATTGCTTTTCTGAAGGATAACAAAGACCCTGAGGTGCAAAAATTGGTCATCGATGTGCTGGTAAAAATCGGTGAGCCTGCAGTCAATCCTCTGATCGTTGCACTGAGACACGAATCGGAGGCCGTGCGAGTGGCATCAGCTACTGCACTTGGAAGAATTGGTGATAAACGGGCTGTTCATTCACTTGTGCAGGCCTTGACTGATTGGAACGTTCGTCGTAGTGCTGCGATGGCACTTGATTCCCTGGAATGGAAACCCGTTATTCCTTCTAACCGGATACATTACCTCTACGCCAAGGGACAAAAAAAAGAATTATTGAATGAGTGGGAACTGACCAATAAAATCCTGTTAAACGATATGCAGTCTGGCATTCAAAAATCGATTCAAAATGCCGTTTATGCTTATATCGATTTGAGGGGAAATGATATTATCCCTGAACTGATTAAAATGTTGGAAAGCGATAATGACAATATTACAGCTAAAGCCTATGTCAATCCTTTAATCGCTGCGTTGAATCACAAAGACCCTGAGGTAGAAAAATCGGCCATCGATGCGCTGGTAAAAATTGGTGATTCTGCTGTAGAGCCTCTGATCGTTGCACTGAGACACGAATCGGAGGCCGTGCGAGTGGCATCAGCTACTGCACTTGGAAGAATTGGTGATAAACGGGCTGTTCAT
>JGI10211J14876_10001222_pt1 | contig 11265 bp, 9 predicted proteins | sample Etolagsediment_FD_14876 | JGI IMG/M metagenome (IMG submission 14876)
CCCGCACCCCTTATTACGGCGTCGAACGCATGACGGCCTGGCTGCACCGGCAGGGGATCTGCATCGGCCATAACCGGGTCCGGCGCCTCTTGCGTCAGATGGGCTTGAAGGCCGTTTACCCCAAGCCCCGCTTGAGCCGTCCCGGCGGCCCGGAGCACCGCATAGGAGCGATTCGATCGTCGCTGTGTACCGCATTGCCATATGGTGCCGTATCGCCGAGCGGTCTCAACAAGCATTCGGCCCTCGGCAATGGTTAGGCAGTACGGTTTCTCACAGTATATACCGTATACAATTTGAAATGAACCGTTTTTCCACGCGCAAGACCATCTATCTCGCTCAGCTTCAGTTTCCCAGGCGGCTTCGGTTACGAATACTGAGAACTGTCCTCGCGTGACTTCCGTCTGCCTCATATAAAACCCTTTGGTGATATGGACATCGTGCGGAGGAATCTCATCCTCGTTTTCTATTTTGATATCTTGTGAACGACCCATTGTGAATTTCCCTGCCGGCACATAAACCATTTTCATGTCTAATGAATTGGTGATTGTATCTTCGAGCTCGGGATGTTGTTCTTGCCAATCCGGCGACACTGCCAGCAAAATGGTTGTTAGGAGCAGACTATGGACATTTTTATTCATGTCGTGAACTTGAGTAAATTCTAAAAGCATCTTCCTATTTTTTTACGTTGACATTCGCTATTTCCACACCGATAGCAAATCTCGTTGGGCAATTCATCATCTTTAAAAAAGGAGATAATATTGTTACACGTGACACATGCAATTTTATGTAAAGCTTCCTGGGTGAAATAGCCCTGATGAGATGTAATTAACACATTTGGAAAAGTCAATAATCTAGCTAAAACATCGTCTTTGATGACAGAATTTGAGAAATCCTCAAAAAAATAGTCTGTCTCCTCTTCATAAACATCCAATCCCGCATATCCTACTTTTCCCTCTTTTAATCCCTGGATCAAATCTCTTGTATTAATAAGCTTTCCACGACCCGCATTGATTAACATAACACCTTTCTTCATTAATTGAATTGATTCGGAATTGATCATATAGACGTTTTCAGGTGTCAAAGGGCAATGCAAAGATATGATGTCCGAATGCTTGAAGAGCTCAGGAAGTTCGATATATTGAAGATTATGGTCACGAGCAAATTTTTTATCGGGATATATATCATNGGCCAATCTTTCCATGNCGAATCCATTGAGGATGTGTAGAAAGGTTTTTCCTATGGTTCCTGTGCCTACGACGCCGATTGTTTTCCCTTGAAGATCGAAACCGAGCAGACCATTGATATTAAAATTCCCGTCTCGCGTTCGATAGTAGGCCTTATGGGTTTTGCGATTCAGCGATAATATTAGGGCCAGCGCATGTTCTGCTACAGCGTAAGGAGAGTAATACGGAACTCGAACGATATGAATGTTTTGATATGCTGCTTTTAGATCGACGTTATTATATCCGGCGCACCTGAGGGCCACTCAACGAATATTATTTTCTATCTAAGATTTGATCACTTTTCTTGATAAATCATCGTTTACAAAAGCGCAAATACCATCAAAGCCTTTGGACATTGTTACCGTATTAGAATCCAGATGGTCCTTGAAGTAACTGAATTTGATGCCGGTTTTTACCGCTTCTTTATCGAAAAATGCAATTTCGTAATCCTTTGAATCAAAGAAAGCAATTGAAGGTGATTTCACTGTCGATCTCCTTTATGCAGAAAAGTCCATTTTTTTAATAATAAATGAAATTTTCTTTTCTACAACTTTTTTTCATATCTTAAAATATCAGTGGATAGACAATGAGCAATACCCAAAAGTCTCACTTGTTTTTGGGATCTCACTTTAACTATTCATGTAAATCCGTATTTGATATCTTATATCTAATGGATTAATAGAATGTGATTCGTAACGTCCGAATGAAATCAGGATTGCCGGTACAAAAAATTATGCTCAACGTGCTCTTAATAGAATTGATTGTCGTCGTAATTTACATGACAGTATGGTTTACAATTGCACAGGCACTAAGGCGTAATGATGTTGCAGATATCGCATGGGGTACTGGTTTTATTGTTGTCGCGCTATCTGCTATGATTTTCACTGAGGGTATTGCCCCGCGAGGACTTTTCGTTATGTTTCTTGTGATGTTTTGGGGCGTGCGCCTCGCTTGTCATATCTTCTTGAGAAATCGGGGAAAGGGCGAAGACAGCCGTTATAGAAAGTGGAGACAGGAATGGGGAAAGCATGCCGTCATTCGTGCATATTTTCAGGTCTTTATCTTGCAGGGATTGCTAATCATTATTATATCCCTTCCCGTCACAATCATAATGGAGTCTGCGCAGAATTCATTTGGCGTATTCGATGTCTTTGGCGTTTGTATCTGGTTTGCCGGGTTTACTTTTGAGTCGGTAGGGGATTACCAGCTCATGAAATATAAGAGAAATCCGGCAAATAAAGGGAGAATCATGACGCAGGGACTCAGGAAATATACAAGACATCCCAACTACTTTGGAGAGGTCGCTCTTTGGTGGGGCGTATATTTCATTGCTCTGTCTGTTCCATGGGGTTGGGCTACTATTTTGGGGCCTGTCACCATTACGTACCTGATTCTCAAAGTATCCGGTATTCCCCTTTTAGAAGAGAAATATAAAGATAATCCGGAATTTCAGATATACAAGAAACGGACGAGCGCCTTTTTCCCCCTCCCGCCCGGAAAGGAAAAACAATTATGCTAACATTAAAGGTTTATGGGGCAATTCTTCCGATATTTCTGGCCATAGATTACCTCTGGCTTGGAGTTGTTATGTCTAAATTCTATAAGAATGAACTCGGAGTGCTGGCGCGTGTATCAAGCGGCTCACTGAAACCGGTGTTATGGGCTGCTGTTATTGTATATATTCTTATCCCACTCGGTGCAGTGCTTTTTGCACTGCCCAGAGTTTCTCAGGAGAATCCAACTTCTACCGCACTATTCTGGGGCTTCATATATGGTATCATTCTGTACGGTGTTTATGACATGACAAACTACGCTCTAGTCAGTAAATGGTCTCTTAAGATGTCAATTGTAGATATCATCTGGGGTGGTGCAATCAATTCGGTGGTGACATGTATTGCGGCGGTTTTTTGTAGGTGGTTTGCTTAGATGAAGATAGCAATTATAGGTAGCGGCATTTCAGGTATGGTCGCAGCTTACCTGCTACACGTCGACCATGAAATCGAAGTTTTCGAAGCCAATGATTATATCGGGGGGCATACACATACGATAGATGTGCACTGCGATAATAGAAACTATGCTATAGACACGGGTTTTATTGTTTTCAACAGGGTGACATACCCCAACTTCTGTAAGATTATGGATCGACTAGGAGTGGATTCCCAGCCCACGGAGATGACATTCAGCATTAAGTGTGAACGCACCGGCCTGGAATATAGTCCGCATACATTGAACACATGGTTTATCCAGAGAAAGAATGTTTTTTCCAGGTCATTTTACCGGATGATATTCGATATCCTTCGTTTTCGACGAGAAATAGACCACCTCAGTACCGGAGATGAAGAAATGGAGATTGGACGTTATCTGAAACAAAAGGGGTATTCAGAGAGATTTATCCGACACTTTGTCATACCTCTGGGATCGTCGCTTTGGTCTGCCGATCCTGTCAGATTTCAGGAATTTCCCTTGAGAACATTTGCTAGGTTCTTTAAAAACCACGGATTTCTTGAGATCAGAAATCCCTTCCAGTGGCTCGTAATTAAAGGAGGATCACAAAAATACATCGACAAGCTCACTGCCGGGTATCGTGATCGAATTAGATTAAACTGCGCTGTTAAGTCCGTCAGGAGAAGCAAAGAATACGTGGAATTGGAATTCAACGACCAGAAGAAGTTTTTTGAGCACGTGGTGATAGCAACTCATAGTGATCAGGCTCTGGCAATGTTGAGTGATCCTTCGCCTACGGAAAAAGAGATTCTGGGAGCAATTCCCTATCAAAAAAACCTCACAATTTTACATACGGACACGTCCTTGCTTCCCCTTCACAGAAAAATATGGTCGAGCTGGAATTATCTCATACCAAAAACAGAAACAGGCTCTGCAGCGCTCACATACGATATGAATATTCTTCAGTCAATTTCATCTTCCGATGAGTTCTGTGTAACTCTGAACAGACCCGACGAAATCGATACAGACAAGTGGATCGGACAGTTTGACTATCACCATCCCGTTTTCGACAAAAAGGCACCTGCGGCACAGAAAAGGCACCAAGAAATCAGCGGCGTAAACCGCACTCATTATTGTGGTGCTTACTGGGGATACGGTTTTCACGAAGACGGCGTAAACAGCGCATTGGCCGCATGTCAATATTTTGGAAAGAGAATCTGAGACGATGCTTCTTGTAATGGATGAATTTTGCGACAATATTTGTAAACGTTGAATACAATTCGTTAAGGGATAGTCACGATTCACCAAAATCTCATAAAAATAATAAGCTATCGAATAGATATAAAAAGGGATTTGGTTCAAGATAAGGGTATTTAAAATCGATCATTTCTTGTATTCTGATTCCACTGAAAATGGTTGCTGCGTGCTGGAACCACCGACACTCACGAGATCTATCTGAGGGAACATCGATGGTTCCATTTCTCTGCTCTCAGACCTGTCGGTACAAGTTGCAGGATACTGAATCCGCAATAGTTTCGGTTGTTGACATATATTGAGTTTCGATGTTAGCCATGTCCAGAATGAAAGGGGAATGCTGGCAAGGCCTAATAACCGTTCTTTCATAGAAAGTTCTCCGGTCTCCTGTCTAATCTCATCAAGCAGGTCCTTTGCATCGTTTCTGCGAGCTCTATTGGGTCCGAAGAGTATCACCGGATAGAGAGCGGGAACTGCGTTCCTTACGTATTCTTTCATTCGTTTTGCCCTGCCGTAGAGAAGAGGATTTGACGAGTTTCGTAAATTGCGATATCCATCGAACCATACCCGAATGACTTGAAGAAGGGACGGTCCAAGTATTTCAAAGCTTTTTCTGTAAAGATCTCGCTGAAGCTCTTTTAACTCATGAGGTGAGAAATCCGGGTGAGTGAAATGCATGGAGAAACCGTCGAAGGTACGATAGTTTGGCTCCTTTTGGTACTCAGGCAAAAAGCGGTTTTCTTTGAGCATCCGACGGTGAAGGGGTGTTCCGGGAAACGCAAAATAAATAAGTATCTGCCAGAGCGAAGGACCGAGCTCTGTGAATGTTCGGAATTCTTCCATGACCTTGGCTCTGTTCTGATAGGGAAATCCTATTATCATGGATGACAGCAGAGCAACTCCGCGTGATTTCAGGGATGAATAGAGTTCCGGGAGAGACTTTCCCTTCAATTTGCCAAAATTTGATTCTGTACCCTCAAAGGCTGTCCAGACTATGTCGAAGCCCATTTCGGCGATCTCATCTGCTGTAAATTTTGAGAGTCCCTTCACACTACCGAATCCCATAATGGACAAAGGTTTATCGCCTTCACGGACACACTGGAGAAATTCCCTTGCCCTTGTTTCCTGCAGAAAAAAGTCTTCATCAATCAAAATGAAGCTGCTCAGAGCGTCACCTACCCTTTCAGCCTGCTTTTCCATATAGGTCATGAGCTTATACAGTTCACGGCCGGTTTTTACAAAGGGAATGTATTGGCGCTTGAAGAAGTGGGATGTGCAGCAGAAATCACAGCCGTTAGGACAACCCAGTCCGGCGGTAATATGGGCTACCTTTGTCCTGAGTGGATAAGAGTACACCCGCGGTGATTCGATAGGTGCGTATGGGTGTACGATCGGTTTATCAGTATCTTCTCCAAGTAATCTTCGCATATAGCCTATACCCTCTTCTCTGCATATGAGATCACCGTAAGGAAGAAGTTCTGTATCCGACAGTACAGTTCCATATCCACCGAGAATAATATTTGATCCTGGGGCATGCCTGCGTATGAGCCGAGTCATCCGTCTGAGCTTATAAAAAGTTGCCACCACAAAATTGATACCGATATATTCATATTTGCGGTTCTTGAGTTCTCTGACAAACTCTCGCTCTGACGGGTAATGAAGGACCACAGAGGAGGCTTGGATATTTTTCGCAATGTAATCGAGCCCCCAGCAACGGATGACCTGCCGGTAGCTGAATATGCCCTGTTCGCGCGTTACCTGGGCATGGAAGAGTTCCGCTCCGACGGAATCCCCCTCGTCATCCTCGCCAAAAGGGCGACATACAGTGGTTAGAAGGATACGTGTTTCTGTCACATCTATGTGCTCCTAAATTATTTCAGAAGGCTAAATCGAGAAAGATAATAATTCGTGACGGCGACTATGTCGGCGAATGATTCAGGATCAGAAGCCTAAGTTCAATATACAAGAATGATATATAATTGATTTTGAAAATTAGAACAAGTTTGTTTTGGAGACGAAAATATCAAATCGTTTCTGCTTTATTCCTGCAAGGGGCAAAACCGATTAGTCAGCTTTGAGTCCCGGACAACATGTTGTAATAGTAATGGAATTCCATTCGCGATATCGATGTGCCATGAGAGATAGTTGAGTTAACAACTCTACCTAACATCATCAAATTAAATCAACTGGACAGAGCGATAATGCAGCCATATAGTTGCTTTAGTTTCAACAAGATTCTTGTATTATGGTATATCCAACTGAGTTAGAGACGATTATGAAACGAATAATTGACCTAATTGAGCGAGGTATGGTTCCGGATGTTCTAATTCGGAACGGGATTCGGCGGTTAAACAGATTGCGTCTGCGACTTGAGTGCAGGGATAGCCCTGTATCTCAACTCAAGGCAAAAATGGATTTTATTGAAGTCCTGCGCAGAAATCCTGTTGCGATTGAGACGGATGCGGCCAACCGGCAGCATTACGAACTGCCCGCCACATTTTTCGAGACAATCCTCGGAAAGCACATGAAGTATAGTTGCTGCTTTTGGAAAAAGGATGTTTCGACACTCACGGAGGCCGAAGAAGCGGCCCTCGATCAGGTTATCGAGCGGGCACAAATCGAAGACGGCATGGAAATCATGGATCTTGGCTGTGGATGGGGAAGCTTTTCTCTTCGGCTGTGCTATCTTTTTCCCCACTGTAACGTTCTGGCAGTCTCAAACTCGTCAAGTCAGCGAGAATTCATACAAAATCGATGTAAAAAAGAAGGAATAGGCAACCTTGAAGTAATTACAACCGATGTAAACGAAGTCGATCCCGGCCGCACATTCGATCGTATAGTCTCGATAGAGATGTTCGAGCACATGCGGAACTACCAACAACTTTTGAATCGTGTTGCCGCGTGGCTGAAAAATGACGGGAAACTATTTGTCCATATCTTCACCCATAAGGAATACGCATACTTCTTCGAGACCGAGGGTGAAGATAACTGGATGGGACGCTACTTCTTTACTGGTGGTCTGATGCCTTCAGACGATCTATTACTTTATTTCCAGGATGATCTAATCATAGAAGATCACTGGCGCCTATCGGGAAAGCACTATCAAAAGACAGCCGAATCCTGGCTTGAAAACATGGATCGCTCGAAATCTGAGATAGTCCCGATCTTTGAGTCTGTTTACGGTGCAAATCAAGCAAGACGATGGTTTCAGCGCTGGCGGATATTCTTTATGGCCTGTGCTGAATTGTGGGGCTATCGCTACGGAACGGAGTGGTTCGTCAGCCACTACCTATTCCGAAAGCGATAAGTACAACGATAAAGGATTTTTGCGATCAAACTCACTAACGGCATGGCTATAGACCAGGCGATACAGATTGGTAGAAGCCCAAAATACGCCGGAGTTGCGATTTCAATTGCCTCCAGGCGGCTTGCTGCGAGATAAGCTGCCGGGCCAAAGAGAAAACCAAGGATCCCTGCAACTAAAAGATGTTCCTGGAGCCATTTTAGCGACTCATTTAGAGCAAGTGAAAAGTTTACCCAGAGCATCAGAAGCCAGATCGTCGTCAATGGATCAGGCATTAACCAGCGGTTCGGCTCATATGCCCCCACCAGTATCAGAACAGAGTCGAGGCCAAGACCAATCACCAAAGAAGCCAACATAAGCAGGATTGCGGGCAATATTCTTGCTCGCCCGATTATCACCAGGTGAATCATTCCAAGTGTCGGCACAACCAAAACGCTTAACCAGTGGTCATTCCGGGCAGCGCCTAAAACGCAGGCAAACCACCCTAAGTTGAGCCCTGCCACACTCCAGACGAGCCGCATTGTTGATTTCGTTTTTCTCATCAAAGCTAACCAGGAGTCAGAACTTGTCGGTATAAAGGTTTGGAGAAGATCATCTGGACGTCTCCTATGTAACGTTCCCAAAACGCACCTTCACAATAGCATAAGTAATACTCCCACATTCGTATGAAACTTTCGGAGAAGCCCATTTGTCTCACTTCATCAATCCTGTTAAAAAATCTTTCCCGCCAGCAACGAAGAGTTCTCGCGTAGTGTGGCGTGATGTCTTCCATGTGAATCAGCCGAAGATCCGTTGACCGGGTTATAACATCACAAATATTGGTGACCGTCGTAAGACAGCTTCCCGGAAAAATGTATCGCTTTATGAAATCCACGTCACGGACGTGTTGACGGTATCGCTGGTCCGCGATAGTTATTGCCTGTAAGGCCATGACTCCGTTTGGCTTTAGAAGACTGCTGCAGGCTTTAAAAAATGTATCCATGAATTGGTGTCCGACAGCCTCGATCATTTCGATCGAAACCAATTTGTCAAATCGACCGGATATGTCGCGGTAATCCTTCTTCAGGATCTTAACTTTTCTGCTCAATCCCTTGCGACCGATCATGTCGACGGCGTATTCGTACTGATTTTCACTTATTGTTGTGGTCGTAACGTGGCATCCGAAATTCTCAGCCGCGAACATGGCAAAACCACCCCAACCGCCTCCTATTTCAACAACGTGGTCCTGTGATCCCAGTTGCAATTTGCGGCATATCCTTCCGTATTTGGCAAGTGAAGCTTCATCTAAAGAGGTTAATTCAGATTCAAAGATTCCACAGGAATAGGTCATAGTTTTATCGAGAAAAAGAGAATAGAACTCATTTCCAAGATCGTAGTGAGCCAATATGTTCCTGCGACTACCGAGCTTCGTATTCCGATGGAGCAAATGAAAGAGCTTTCTCAAACACAGGCTCGTCCAGGCAGGTCCATATTCCACCCGCTCAAGAACGAATAAATTTCGAATCAGTATCCTCACCAGTCCCGTAAGATCGCTGCACTTCCAGAGCCCGGAGATATAAGCTTCAGCAAGACCAACACTGCCGCCAAAAACAGTTGCAGAGTAAAATCGGGGATGTAATATTTCCAATGTTACTTCAGTTTGGTCATCCGTCTCCGACTTGCCAAACAGGGTGACTTCGGAATTTTCGACTACTTTGATTTGTCCCCAGGTGATTTTTGAAAGCAGTCGGATAACGGTTTTCCTGGCCCATCGATCCAGGCGGCCGGATGGTTGAGTCAGATCGAAGTCGGCATCCTCAGGTATGATGCTCTCGCTCATTTGCGTTCCTTACCGTTCAGGCTAAGCTTGGAAGGATGTAGGTAGAAAGGGGCTCCTTTCAATCGCAATTTCAGGGCCTGCCAGTAAATTTTTGTCACGACCTGTAAGGTCATGGCCGGGTACTTCGTCAAAACCCGCGCCAGAGCCCGACCAGAAATTTCGGTGCGCCGCATACTCAGGGTTGCATCGAATAGCTTTTCTTTCTTTGTAAAGTTCTGCATGTGTACCTGGAGGCGTTCTCCCGGCTGTAAGAAACGCCAATCGTAATCCATTTCCATATCCATAAAGGGTGATACATGGAAGCTCTTCTTGAAGCGATAATGTTTCCGCGGCTCTGCCGCATCATTCAATTTTTCAGTCAGAACGTAGCAGTNTCGTTCATGCCAAGGTGTATTGTTGACTTCGGCGACAATTGTCTCTACGCTCGAGTTGGCGGAATCAAAACAGTAGAAGAAACTAACCGGATTAAAGCAGTGGCCAAAATATCTCAAATGAGTCAGCAGGCGAATAGGCCCCGCCGGCTCGATTCCCGTTTTTTCACGAACCAGACTGCGAACCGAAGTATCCATGGAAGTGCCGGGATCGCCATGATGGTCCCTGCGCCTGAGATAAGCAAGATTCCAGTGGTCAACCGACCAGAACCAGCGTTCCTTGAAGACGCAATCCAACTCGGCCAAATCAAGATACATCATGAAAAGTCGATATTCGAAAACATTCTCGACCGGTCGGAACCTTCTGTGACGCACTTTTCCTTGATAGATCGCGCTATGCATAACTATGCGGAGCCTGTATCGATTGTGACAATTCCGAGATAACCGTCGACCGTGATTTGGCTGCCCGTGCAAATGATTTTGTCTGCATCGGGAATCCCGGTCACACATGGAAGCCCATATTCGCGTGCTATAATAGCGCCATGGATCAACATACCCCCTCTTCGTTCCACAATAGCCGAGGCCATTGGCACAACAAAGGTCATGTTTGGATCTACGGCGTCGCATACCAGAATTTCTCCCTTTTTGAAGGTAAAAAGGTCTTCAGCCTTCAAAATTACTCTTGCGCGGCCCGTTGCCAGTCCGGCCCCTGCAGGTTGACCAACAAGTTGTCGAGGCACTAACCGCCTGTTTTTAGCTTCGACAGCTTTCGGCTTTCGCTTCTCCCAATGGTAGTTGGGATTTCTGAGACACCGGGCAACCTCGCCGGCCAACGAGATATCAAGCGGAATCTTAGAAGCTGCCTCAGAGCGTTCACGAGCTTCTTCTACCACGTCAAGCAGTCGTTTCTCAATCTGTCCCAAATAAATATTGTCATCGTCGCGTAAGCGATAGCTTGCACGCGACAAGTCCAGCAGATCCAAGGCAAATTTGTGGTCTCTCTTTGGCAAGCTTGATAGAAAAAAGTCTTCCAGCCTTTTTGTTGAGCCTCTTTTTCGTTGTCTCTTTTCAGGCTCTTCTTGTGCCATTTCGACTAGGAACTCGAACATTCTGTTCTTAAGCTCGGATAAGCCGGAAGTTCCGGAGATCGGAATCCTTAATTCCTCGACAAGAGCCATAATTTCATCTGCGAATTCTGAATCATCGGGTAGTTTTCGGCATCGAACCAGCTCTGCCAGATGCTTGTCCTCTCGCAATCTGTCCGCAAGTCGTTGAAGTCTTTCATTTCTCTGAACACTCTTCAAGCCGGTACCCGCAAGAAGACCCAGGAACTCGTATGGATTCTCAGGT
>JGI10211J14876_10001223_pt1 | contig 11261 bp, 12 predicted proteins | sample Etolagsediment_FD_14876 | JGI IMG/M metagenome (IMG submission 14876)
CTTGACCGGCCCAAAACATGGTTATGAGATGCATAGCTATTTCTCATCTCACATGGATCAATTCTGGCGCCTAAGTATGAGCCAAATTTATGCCTTATTGAAAAGGATGGAAAAAAAAGGGGTGGTTACATCAAAGGCTGAATTACAAAATAATAGGCCAGCAAAAAAGATATTTTCCATCACCCAAACAGGTAAAGAAGGTTTTCTCAACTGGGTTTACTCTCCAGTCAATCATGTACGTAACCTGCGCATAGAATTTATGGCCAAGCTCTTTTTTATTAAGGAGCTTAAATTAAAGAGAGCCACAGACATTATTGATAAACAGATCGAAATTTTGCAGGAAAAACTACATTTAATACAGCCTCCAAAAAAAAATAGTATGGATGAATTTCAAAAAGCCCTTCATTCTTTCAAAATTTCCCAAACCACCTCTGCTATTGAGTGGCTAAAGGAATGTAAAACCTTTTTTTCTTAAGATGGAAGTGAAAAAAAGATGTCTATAGAAAATATAACTGTGCTTATTAAGGGTGGAGGCGAAATGGCCAGCGGGGTCGCTCACCGATTAAGCAGATGCCATTTCAGAGTTTGTATGACCGAAATATCCAAACCCCAAGCAGTGAGAAGAGAGGTCTCCTTTTGTGAGGCAGTCTATGATGAGGAAAAGACTGTGGAAGGAGTGACAGCCAGGTTAATTGAATCTCATGAACTGATTCAGGGGGTATGGGATCGTGGCCAAATATCCATCATTGTTGATCCCCAGGCCAGGGTGTTAAACTTTTTAAGCCCTGACGTTGTTGTGGATGCAATATTGGCCAAAAAAAATCTCGGGACAAAGATAACCGATGCCCCCCTGGTTATCGGTTTGGGGCCCGGTTTTTATGCAGGCAGAGATGTGCATCTGGTTATTGAGACCAATCGCGGTCATAATCTGGGCAGAGTTATATCTGAAGGAGAGGCTGAAAAAAATACCGGCATCCCCGGCGTGATCGCCGGCTACGGAGCCGAAAGGGTATTTCGAGCACCCAGGGAGGGCCGTTTGAAAGCTCTAAAAAAAATTGGAGATTATATTGAGGCCGGGGAGGTTGTCGCTACGGTTGATGCTATGCCTGTTAAGGCTCAAATTAAAGGTATTATACGCGGTATATTAAGAGATGGGACCGATGTCTGGAAAGGGATGAAAGCAGGGGACATAGATGCAAGAGGGATAAAGGAATCGTGTTATACTGTTTCAGATAAGACCAAGGCAATTGGAGGAGGAGTATTGGAAGGAATGCTATCTAATCTCAATCGGTGAGACCAATAAATAACAAGGGAAATAATTGGACGTCTATTAAAATCATGAATAGTTTAAAAGAGGCTCTCGACATTCACCCAAAGGATGTGATTAGCACAGTGGGTGCCGGAGGTAAAACCACCCTTATGTTTGCCTTGGCTCAGGAATTGGCTAACAAAAAAAGGGTGGTAATCACTACTACAACCACTAAGATATTTCCTCCTTCCTCATTCGATACCCCTTATCTGCTTATCTCTCAAGATGAAGATGAGATAGTAGATTTCATACAAAAAAAGGCAGGCGCGTTGGGCCATATCACAATCGCCTCCAAGATGTTAGCCGGCTCTGGTAAACTACAAGGGATTAACCCATTACTGGTTTCAAAATTAATTACATTGAGCCCGGTGAACTATATTATTATTGAGGCAGATGGGGCATCCAAGAGGCCCCTGAAAGCACCGAATCCTGAATATGAACCGGTACTTCCCCCATGCACTACTCTGGTAATACCCATGGTTGGAATTGATGCGTTAGGTTGCGAGCTGTCAGAAAAAAATGTGTTTCGCTCTGAGATTGCATCAAGATTGACAGGGCTATCATTGGGTAAGCCTATCTCAGCAGAGGCCATAGTTACCCTGATTCTTCACTCCTCTGGCATACCGAAGGGAAGTACTGAACAGGTCAAAATTATCCCCTTCATCAACAAGACCGATTTACCCGCTGACCTTTCAGACGCAAGAGATATAGCCTCTAAGATTTTAAAGGCAAACCATCCCCGGGTCGATCGAGTTGTCCTCGGCCAGGCTCAATTACGCCCTCCGGTGGCAGGGGTAGTTTTTAAAAGGTAATCATATGGAAGATATATTTCAGGAGATCGTGAGCATTCGATCTGAAGGAAAGATTTCTGCAGTTGCTACCGTGATAAATGCCAAAGGCTCTACCCCGAGGGAAATAGGATCGAAGATGTTGATAAGAAACGACGGTACGGTTCTCGGCTCAATTGGTGGAGGAAGTCTGGAGGAACAGGTGTGCAAGGAAGCCATGAAAGTCATGAGGGAAAACAGATCCACAGTCTTGCGGTTTGATCTTACCGGCAAAGAGGTGGCAGAGAAAGGCATGATCTGTGGAGGAAATATGGAGGTCTTTGTGGAACCTATCGCTCCTGAGCCGTGCCTCTATATCTTTGGAGGAGGACATATCTCCCTTTTCCTAGCCAAATTGGCCAAGATGGTGGGATTTAAGGTTGTGGTCGTCGATGATCGGCCGGAGTTTGCCAATCCAGAGCGGTTTCCTGAAGCAGATGAGGTTATTGCTCAAGATCTTCTGCTGACCTTTCCCGGGCTCACCATAAATAAATCCTCGTACATCGCAATTGTCACAAGGGGTCATCTCCAGGACGAAATGGCCCTCGAATGGGCAGTGAAAACGGATGCTGCCTATATTGGCATGATCGGCAGCAGGAAAAAGAATCAGACGGTGTTTTCACATCTGCAAACCAAAGGTGTCGCCGAAAAACGACTAGAAAAAATTCATGCACCTATCGGCTTAAATATCAACGCAGAAACCCCTGAAGAGATAGCTGTGAGCATTATGGCCGAGATTATTAAAGTCAGAAGAGCACGGGAACATACAGTCAAGACCTGGAAGGTATAAGCATAGAGAGAAAATTAGTGAGCATGAAAATATTGAAGAGAGTTTTAGTGTTTTTATTCGTGTCACTTCCCTTTGGTATACCCTTAAGCTCTGAGGGCAGAGAAAAGGCTCGGTACACACAAATGGAAGAGATCGGCATGGCGGTGGAGTTTATGGACCACGCTGCCTGTGCTTATCTTGCCCGGGACAAAGGCTGGTTTGCAAAGGAAGGACTCACATTATCAGCCTATGAAAGCTACGTAACCGGTATGGCTCTCGCCGCGGCATTGGCCCGGGGAGACATCCAGGTAGCCTATATCTGCCTTGTGCCAGCCATAAACGCCTATGCCAATGCCAGTGTTCCAATAAAGATTGTTGCAGGGACACATAGGTATGGCTATGGCTTAGTTGTTAATCCTGAAAAAATAAAGACCATTAACGACCTGGAAAACCCTGGCATTCGTGTTGGATGTGTAAGAGAGGGTGGCGCGGTGGATGTCATTCTTCATAAAGCCATAGATAAATATGGGCTTGACAAGGGTAAGATATTAGTCAAAGTCCAGCGAATGAATCCATCAAAACAAGTTCTTTCTCTCAAAACTGGGCAATTAGATGCTGCTTTCCTTCCTGAACAGTGGGCTACAATGACTGAGGAGTTTGGTTTTAAGATCTTCTTGACCAGCAGAGATATCTGGCCTCAAATGCAAGGAAGCGTTCTGGTGGTTAAGGAAGAGCTCTTAAAGAATGATCCAGAGATAGTGAGAAGATTAGTAAAGGTAACCCAAAAGGCAACTGATTGGATTAACCAGCACCCGGGTGAGGCTGCAAATATTACGGCCAGACAATTGTCAGTCACTGGAGAGAAAATTCTTCCTGCCAAAGTTGCCAAAGTTGCCGCAAAGATAGAGATTACTCCCGAGGTTTTGCTGCGGTCTATGGGCAGATTGGAATACATTACGTCTATCAACCCAGGCAAGGTTAAAGAAATAATAGATTACATACAACACTTAGGCTATATCAAGAAGGCCTTCAAGGCAGAAGATATTTTGGACTTGAGGTTCCTAAGATGAACCAGGTCACAAAAACCACGCGACGATGGGAGATACTGCCGGTAGCCATATTCCTGGCCCTGTGGGAAATTATAGCCCGCTTAAACTTCGTCCCCGGGCAATTTTTTTTCCCTCCTTTCTCTGGGGTCATGGAGGAATTCGGCCACTTGATTGCCAATGGCGTACTGGTTGATAATTTTTTGAGTAGCCTGATTCGAGTCTTGATCGGTTTTTTCACGGGATCTCTTGCCGGTGTAACATTAGGGATCTTCATGGGATGGAATGAAACCACAAACAAGGCACTTCACCCCATATTCAGCCTCTTGTACCCCATCCCCGCCTTGGGCTGGCTGCCCATTTTGATGCTCTGGTTTGGTATAGGGGAATTGCTGCCCATCACCATAATATTTATATGTTCCTTCTTCCCCGTGCTCTATAACACGATAACCGGCATCAGAGCCGTGCCCAAGGGTTTTATCAAGGCGGCAGAGATCCTCGGGGCATCCAGGATGGAAATATTAAAAACAGTACTTCTCCCTCTCGCTCTCCCTAATATATTTACCGGATTGAGGTTGGAGGCAGGTATGGCCTGGAGGGTGATTATAGCCGCTGAGATGGTGGCCATCCCCACTGGCATTGGGGCGTTGCTTATGAGGGCAGAGAGCCTTATCAGGGTAGATATCATCATCGTGTGCTTGATCGTTTTATCGGTAATGTGTCTGTCTTTTGAAAAATTCTTTATCTTTATGGAGCATCGGCTAACTGGCAAATGGCGATAATATGCCTACGATAGAGCTTCAAAACATTAACAATTTTGTTTGTCGAGATATAAGCGTAACAATATCGAACGGTGAGCTATTGGTGCTTATCGGCCCTACAGGTGCTGGCAAGACAACTCTGCTCAATATTATTTGCGGTTTGGCTCCCTATGAAGGGTCGATACTGTTCGATGGTGAGCCCATAGATACAATTCCCATCAGCAAGAGAGGAATCGGTTATCTCTTTCAAGGCCTGTCTCTGTTTCCCCATCTGAATGTAAGGCGGAATATCACTTATGGGTTGTCAACAAAGAAAAGGGGTCACAATCAGATTGAGGCTCGATTAGATGAAATGTGCGCCTTGCTCAATATCTGCCATCTTCTGGAAAGATACCCGAAGGATTTGAGTGGCGGAGAGAGACAAAGGGTAGCCCTGGCAAGGGCAATTGCACCATCTCCCAAGATCCTCTTATTAGATGAACCCTTTAACAGCCTGGACATCAAGACCAGGAAATATCTGAGGATCGAGTTCAAGCGGATCGTAGAAGAACTCGGCTTAACCACCATTTTTGTCACCCATGACTTCAAAGAGGCCGAAGAGGTCGGTGATCGCCTCGCCGTTATCGAGTCAGGCAGATTGGAACAGATTGCAACACCTCAGGAAATCTTCTTTAGTCCCAATGGGTATAAGGTGGCCGATTTCTTGGGATCACCCAATATCTTTGACTGTGGGGGTTATGAGGTCCTGGGAAACGGATTAGTCAAAGCGAACTGTGGAGGATTTACCATAGTAACGGTTTGGGACAAGGAAAACCTTACTAAAATCGCAATCTCCCCCGAGGACATCTATCTGAGCAGAGATGAGCCTCCGGGTCCTCCTATCAATAGATTCAGGGGAACCATAGTGGAGGAGGTTTCTCATAACTCTGTTGTTACCATTACGATAAAAACGAAAACGAAAGACATCCTTGCCAGGATAAGGAAAGAGGATTTCCTTGCTGAGAACCTGAGCGTGGGAAGGGATGTCTTTTTCATACTACCCTTAAGAAACCTGAAGGGAGCATAAATGGAACCCATTCCTGGTATCCTTCTCGGTGCAGGTGGTTCTGAGCGTTTTGGGTCTGAAAAGCTCTTCGCCCTCCTTCCAACAGGTGAAAGACTGTTAGAGAGGGCTTTGAGGGTGCACCTGCAAAGTCACATCTCCCCGCTTGTACTGGTAGTTTCCCCGAACCTCCGGAAAACTATCACGGGGAATACGGACACATTTTCATTTTCCGGTCTGGCAGTTGGAAAAAAGGTTGACCATTGGTTTTCCTTCTCCTGCCGATGGGGAGAGGGACGACTGGTTGCCAATAAAAACTTCAAGAAAGGAATGTCCTCTTCCATTCACAAGGGTCTTGCCTGTCTTACCGATGAAGAGAAAGCTTGCGGGGTATTAATCTCTCTCGCGGATCTTCCTTTTCTGATACCGCAAACGATTAATTCCCTCATCAATGAATTTCTAAAGGAAAAGATAGGAATGCTTCTCCCTGTGTTCAAAGGCACTACTGGACATCCGGCCATTGTCGATATCGATCGATTTAAAAATGAGATCACCCAGATTACCGGAGATGTAGGTCTCAGGGGCCTTATGCATAAATTCCCAAAAGCGGTAAAAAGAATCCCATGGCAGGATGATTCAGTTATATACGATATTGATACTCCCAAGGATCTCAAACGATTGGAAGTTATTAACTGAGTCGTTCAAAAAAAATTCTGTGAGTTACCTATCAAGGTGCATGTATATGATTAAATTATCAATCGAAAAGGCTATTGGAAAACCACTGGCCCATGACATCACACGCATTATTCCAGGAAAATCAAAAGGACCTGCCTTTAAGAAGGGTCATATCCTAAATAAAAAGGATCTCGCTGTCTTGAGAGATATGGGCAAGTGCAATGTGTATGTTTTTGATCCTAATAGAGGCTACATCCATGAAGATGATGCAGCGAAGGTTTTGGCCGAGGCCTTTCAAAAAGAATCGTTTGCCCTTGAGGGGCCAAGCGAAGGAAGGTTTAATATAAAGGCCCAGACTAATGGTCTATTTAAAATCAACATTAATCTGCTCACATTTATAAACCAGACCAAAACAATCATCTGCTCAACTATTCATCAAAATACCGTGTGTTGTAAAGGTATGACTGTGGCAGCTACCAGAATTATACCAGTTGCCATAGAGGAGTCCGAATTCTGGCCAATAGTAGAAGAAATCAGGGATAAGGAGCCTCTTTTAAGGCTTCTTCCATTCTCAAGAAACAAAGTTGGTGTAGTAATTACAGGGGAAGAGGTTTTCTCCGGCAGGATTAAAGACTATTCTTTAGATATCCTATCACCTAAGGTTCAATCTCTTGGTGGAACAATTATATCCCACCAAATTTGTCCTGATCAAAAGGGGGATATATCTCGAGCAATAAAGCGAATGGTAAAAGATGGTTGTGATGTTATTATTACTACTGGTGGTCTTTCCGTAGATGCAGATGACGTTACCCTTGATGGAATTATCTCTTCCGGCGCCAAAGTGGTATCGTACGGATCCCCCATACTTCCAGGCGCCATGTTTGCTCTTGCCTATATGGGAAATACTCCCGTTCTTGGCATACCTGCTGCACTTTTCTATTACAAGACAACAGTGCTCGACATCTTTCTCCCAAGGGCCATGTCTGGAGACATAATTACCAGAGAAGAAATTGTGAGCCTGGGGCACGGGGGACTATGTCTTAATTGCTCAAAATGTCAATATCCAATCTGCCCGTTTGGGAAGGGAACATAATGGCTACTTTTTTACATCAATTTATAAAAGAGATGCGGAAACTTATTTCCCAACATGCCCTTGAAAATGAAATAGTTTCTGTTTTTGCACGACCTCTCACGCCTGAGGAGGCAATCGGAAATCCAGCCCATAACGATTATCCGTTACTAAAAGGGAAAGAGCGGATAATGCAGGCGGTTTTTCAAAATGTTAAGGGCCATGCATACTCCGATCATACCGGAAACTTTTCCGGGAGTCTCTCTCGGGTAATTAATCTCCCCATGGATTCCAATTTTCACAGGGCCCTTTTTGTAGCTACAGCCAATGCTGTGTTAAAAAAAATAGGAATAATCAATAAGAGCTGTCACTGCAAAGACGACGATCCAGTGATGTGTGCCACGTATCTAAAAGACGTCCTTTTGCCCTTCTCACCTAAAAGGATAGGGATAATAGGACACCAACCACGCCTCCTTGAGGAAGCAGTCCGTAATTTTGAGGTTAGGATCTGTGACAGAGACCCTGAAAATATTGGTATCATTAAATCAGGCGTAAGTGTTGAGGATCCAGAGGCATACAAGGATATTAAAAAATGGGCAGATCTTATTCTTGCCACAGGAACAACCCTGGTTAATGATACCATAGACAATTTTACAGGATCTGTTCCGATCATCTTTTACGGGATAACAGTAAGCGGTGCAGCGAAACTCTTACACTTGCACCATTTCTGCCCTCTGGGAAGGTGAGTACAGGTCTATAATTCATAAAGGGTTTCATTTTTATATGGGGCGATATTTTTTTTCTTCGCTCCCTTTTTTTCAGGGAGAGCAAATGGGTTCTCCTCTAAAATGTCTCCCATCTCCTGCTCAATTTTCTCAGGGTCCTCTCCGGCCTCAAGCCTGTTCATTGCCTCCTTCATTCCTTTTCCCATATCTAAGCCTGCCATCTCAGAAAGTCTGCGCATCAAATGAGCTGCCTGTTTTGGGTCATTTTCGTTAATATTTTGAGCTTCCTGCGCAAGCATACCAACAGCTTTTTCCATCTTCTGCTCATCAAAGGGGAGAGATTCCTCACTGTCTCCTTGAGAGGTTTCCCTTAAAACAGAAAAGCTCGATAATAATCGCTTTAATTTCATTGTTTTGCATTGAGGACAGATTGGTTGCTTATTTGTGATTATTGATTTTGAGTAAAAATTAAAGATGGTATTGCATCTTTCACAGTAGAATTCATAGATAGGCATTGCTTCCCCTTGCTCTCTTTTGACATATTATCAGCAGAATTTTTCGGTGACAAGAAAAATGAGATTTATTGTTGAATGAGAAGATTCTTGCGATTACGCATTAAATCAGTATAATGAGGTCTTTCGATAAATATTATAGGTTAATTAAGACAAACTCGTAAGAAGTCTTTTATGAGCGATTTTGGCCACTTTTGGAAATAGATTCATAAAATGCTGAGCGTTAATCCACATCAGTCGTATTAAAATCGCCAAACTGCCAGTCCGCCTCGGCTCAGGCCTCACGATGCCGGGCGGGTTTAAGGAGCATGTGTATGTCTTTTTTTGTAATGCCCTATACATTCACAGTAGTGGGCCGTTTCAAAATGGTGCAAAGCCTCTCGGCCCTGAGCCTTTCGGCAGTGAGCTCAAGGCCGAACTGCTCAAGGCCGAAGGGCAACGTTTCCTTATCTTATATTGCTCCCTACATCTGTCCTTCGACTTTGCTCAGGACCATGAGCTTGTCGAATGGCACCTTTTTGAAACGACCCTGAACGGGCCTTTGTTTTGGGCATTTGACAAAAAAAGACATACACATGCTCCTTCTTAGGACCTCAGGCCGAGTTTTTGGCGATGAGCGAAGCATTTCATGAATCCCAAAATGGGCATCATGGGCGAGTAAAAGACTTTTTCCGAGAACATCAATTAAGGAAATAAGAAATCCATACTGTACAAACCTAAACAAGGATAACGATTATGCACAATAAACCATTAGTGGGCATAGTAATGGGGAGTGTCTCTGACAGTGATATCATGGATGAGTCTGTAAAGACACTAAAGGAGATGGACATAAATTACGAAATCACCGTATCTTCTGCCCACAGATCCCCAGATAAAACGAGAGATTATGCTATCAATGCCTCTCATAGGGGAATAGAAGTCCTTATTGCAGGGGCTGGCTGGGCAGCTCATCTCGCTGGGGTACTTGCCTCCTATACTACTTTACCGGTTATTGGGGTGCCTATCGACTCCTCACCTCTTAGAGGAATAGACTCCCTCCTTTCAATAGCTCAGATGCCTCCAGGGGTTCCTGTAGCTACTATGGCAATCGGGAAAGGCGGTGCCAGGAATGCCGCTTTATTTGCTGCCCAAATACTTGCGCTCAAGTATTCAAACATTGCCAAAAGGTTAAATCAGCACAAAGAAAATCTAACATCGCAGGCAAAGGAATTAGAAAAAGATTGAGTTCCATATTTACAATTACCTCAGATGAATCCTCACAAAAGGGTCTCATTGAAGCTGTTAGAATCATCTCAGAAGGGGGTATTGTGGCCTTTCCAACAGAATCATTTTATGGTTTAGGTGTGGATGCCACCAATACTGGTGCTGTTGAAAATCTTTTTACAATAAAAAAGAGAGGGCATAATTCGCCTATCCTCATTTTGATTTCTTCCTTGAGGAATCTTCCTCAATACGTCGCGTATACTCCATCAAGCGCAAAAAGACTGGGTGAAAAATTCTGGCCGGGTGGCCTTACTATGATTTTTCAGTCTTCTCCTATTGTGTCACCAGCGCTGACATCGAGCACAGGAAAGGTGGGGATCAGGATATCCAGCCATCCTTTGGCACATTCCCTCTCAAAGACCTTAAATGTTCCAATTACAGCAACGAGTGCCAACATCTCCGGAATGCCCCCTTGTATAAACGCTAATCAAGTTGTAGAATATTTTAACAGTGCAGTGGACCTCATATTAGATGGAAGCGAAACACAAGGAAAATGCCCGTCGACTATTCTCGATGTAACAACTGATCCCCCTATATTAATTCGGGAAGGGATGGTAAAGGCTGAAGAAATTATTAAAAGCGGCATCTATAAGAAGATAATAAATAATAAAAGTCAGTAGTCAGTGGTCAGTGGTCCATTGTATTTTTATTTCTTCACAGTGAATATTAAACACAGTGATTAGCGTTTTGGTTGCTGTTTAATAATAGCTCAATAAAAAGCGGCGGAAGGGTTTTTCTGATTTATTTCAACGGACAACGCCAACAGGCAATTCTACAGTTTTGGATACGTGAAAAATATAAAAATTACAATTATTACCGGCCTTTCAGGGTCAGGAAAAAGCACAGCGATAAATGCCCTTGAAGATGCTGGTTTCTTCTGCATAGATAATCTTCCGGTTATCCTGCTACCCAAATTTTTAGAGTTAAAGGCCGAGACTAATTCAGAAATAACTAAGCTTGCCTTAGTTATGGATCTTAGAGAGAAAGAGTTTCTTCGAAGATATCCGGAAATTTTTAAAAAATTTAGGGATGAAGGATATCTCTTTGAAATACTTTTTCTTGAGGCCTCAACAGAGGTGCTGGTAAGAAGATATAGTCAGACTCGAAGAAAACACCCTCTGAGTGAGGAAAAAAATCTTCTTGCAGGGATTCAAGCCGAGAGAGAGACCCTGAAAGAACTGAGAGAAATTGCAAATCTGATTATTGATACATCAAATTACAACGTTCATGAATTAAAGGAGATCATCTTAAATCATGCCCTAA
>JGI10211J14876_10001225_pt1 | contig 11255 bp, 15 predicted proteins | sample Etolagsediment_FD_14876 | JGI IMG/M metagenome (IMG submission 14876)
TTTTCACCTGCCTCAAACATAGTTTCTACAACTTGTCCATTTGTTAATTCTATGAAATGAAATCTCATTTATCAGCCTTTCTCCTTCTTTTCTTTTTTGGCGCCTCCTCTTCAACTTCTTTCATTGTAATCCCATCATTTCGTAATCGGTATCTCAATTCTTTTCTAAGTTTCTTTACTAATTTTTCTTTTCCTTCAATTGTCATTTTCATAATTTACTTTTTAAATTCTTCTGGTACATCTTCAATTTTAACTTTTCTCATTTCACCTGATGCAATTCTTTTCTTTACTACGCTTGAGTCTCCAAACCAATATTTCCCATCACTTCTTATATACCAATCGCCTGAATTTACACTAATCGGAAATTTATAATCAGAGTTGCTTCCACTATGTTGCCCATTTTGGGTACTAGTTAATATCGCATCAATGAATTTTATTTTTTTTATCTTATTGTATAATTTTGTTGCAATTCTGTAGTCACCTCGTTTGTATGGTTCCCACTCTGCATATTTTTTATATTTGCTATTAAAAGCGAATCCAATTCCTGATATATCACAACATACAGGTGCTTTGCCGAAATTCTTTTTACTGGGAATGACCCTTTCGCCACTTTTAACTTTCCAAAAAACAAGGTCTCCCCCCCTTTTAAATTCCCTTGCAATCATTTTTAACGTGTCAGGTGAATGCAATATATCATCATCGTCAAGATACATTATAACCCCTTCCTTTACCTTCTCATGAAGTGTATTAAAATATAAGTTGTATGGAAATTTCTTCCCGTACATTTCTTTTTTTGGCGCATCATCCACATGAGTATACTTTTTCACAGCTATTGTATACACAGGATACTTTACAGTGTAATCATATTTGCTTTTAACATCACAAAAATCAATGCAGCAAAATACATTTACATTTGTATATGTTTGTCTCCTTATTGATTCGATGCATCTTTTGAAATAATTAACTCTTCCTGATGTTCTTACCAAAATATTAATTACAGGTTCTTTTTCAATCCATTGTGTTCTAATCGCTTCTATTAATTTATTTTCATTTACAACATGTCTTATTCTAGATCCGCCAAATTCATTGTACCATCGATAGAATGAATTAATTGCTGGATTGATTTCCCTTGTCTCAGGGGTACCATGTTTGCTCATAATTATATTGTCGCCTCCAAAATAACTTGCTAAAATAGAGTGCCCACCGTTCATTGTAATAAATTTACTACAATTAGCAAAAATCATTAATTGCAATTCATTGAATGAGAGATCTTTATTTTTTCTGTGCAAATCATGTATATTTATTACACCTGGATATTTTTTTAGCAATTCATAATCTCCTAGCTTAATAGGAGGTGCATTATCATATAATTCAGGAAGTCCATCTATATTTATATAGACAATTTGGTAATTACCTTGTAATAGCTTAAACATTTCACGTAAAACCGTCAAGTTGAAATAATTAATTGGTTTTTTGCCCCACTCGATATTGTGCCTATTGCATATAACTATAGTTTCTTTTTTGAATTTGAAACGCTTATTAGCGTAATGTTTTTTTAGAGGTGGCGCTAAAAACTGTTCCTTGTTTAAATATGGTTTATGGATATCAATATTTGGAATTTTAACAGCCTTGGGCGTATTATACCAACTTCTTACTTCCTTGTTTATTTCGTGTTTTGGCGAAAAATAGTATAAACATTCAGTGTCGTTGCCTGAAATTGTTTTTTCGAGCTGACCAATTGAATGAAGATAATAAGCATAAGGTAATGCACTTATTAATTCATATCCAAACTCAACATTGTAACTATTTACTACCATTCTGCTATAAAAAATGCTCTATTTTTTGTTAATAATGGATCAATCATCACTATATCCATTTCGTGAGATTGAAATAATTCTTCTAAACTTTTCAAATCATGCCAGAAACTATAATAATTATGCATAGCTGCCATTGTTCGATTTATTAAATTAGATCCTTCAATGTAAATTGCTCCGCTGAAATATTTCTTGTTTGTGGGTATAAATCTATTCGGAAAATCATCATTACAACTTTCATTATAAAAATGTGTGTTTAGAATTATTCTTTTTGCTTTCGACCTTCTAATATTATCGAGTACTACGACTTGTTGAGATACATCCAAATGGTAAAAAATCCCTGATAGTAACACTATATCTTGATTAAACCCCAATGTTTCAATTATCGAATGCTGAAAAACTATACCTTTTGATTTAAATTCTTCTTTAGGAATTCTGTCCAATCTGGCATCCGAAGCAGTAACCTTAAATCCTTTTTCGTTTGCTATAAATGAATAGTCTCCTTCCCCACATCCAGTATCATGTAATGAACCCTTTGGCATCAAATCCAAGCAGTATCTGTATAAATTTAATTCCAGATTTTCGCCTTCGATTATTTTAGAATTTATTACCTTCATGTTTTTTTAATTAAGCCCCCAAATCAATGGGGGCTTGATAATATTACGAAGCTGGAGTTTCCAACTCAGTTTTAGCATCGGCAAATTTGCCATAAACGAACCAGTAAGGATTGTAGATTGGAAAAATTATTTCTTCTTCTACAACTAATACTATTTCATTTTTCTTAACAGTATCAACGTCCTCAACAAATTGAATGTTGAAAGGTGTAAATTCTTTTAATTCAGCTCCATTTCTGGAAAAGTCCCCACTAATAAACTTACCAGCAGGCATTGCAGTAGTAGTAGCTATCGGAAGCCCATTAACTCCAATCACTCTACCGTTCCCATCTTTCTGAATGTTTAGATAATTAGCGTCAGTAGCCTTAAGCAATCCCATTTGAATAGCTTGCTGCGGATTAACCACATGGCCATTAACTGAATATTCGCCAGCCTCCAATAATGCTTCAACAACAGCAAGAACGTCATACTCTTGCGCGTTGTCTATCGCGTGATAGAATATTGATTGGCTCGAACCAGTCCAGGCAGCAACTAAGCCAGCAGCTTCAGCAACATAAGCAACGTCTATGATTACCTGGGTAGCGTTAACTACTTCAACAGCTGTATGAGTTGCGTTATAACCTGCATGAGTTGCGTTAGCAATAGTCAAGCTGTCTCCATTCTTAATCCCATGTGCTGCGGCAAATGTAATAAGTGATTGAGTGCCGCTATTCCATGTTGCTACTGTAGAAAAATCAGTAATTACATAAACATTAGGCGTTAAATCAAAAGTTTGTGCATTTTTCGCAAGCCCATCAACATGATTACCAGACCCGTCACCAAATAATAGTTCAAAATCTTCAACCGTATAAGTTGCATCAGGAAGTTTGGCTAAAACATGATCAATTACCCACTGAAGACCATTAACTTTTAACCAACGCTTAGAAATTCTAAATGAATTAGCAATGCGCTTAAGTCCCCAGGTGTTCTCTTGCGACTTAAATGCACTCTCTGGAGCTTCAGTGTTCTCTGCTAATACAGTGGCTCCTAACGTCAATGCATCAGTCCAATCAGTTACTTGTCCACCAACTATCTGAGCAGCAGAAGTGCCACTAACACTTAACAAGTCTCTAATATGCTTCTTACGAGCAGGGCTATCATCCCTAACAATAGGTGATACTTCACTGATCATTACTGTACCAGTATGATCCGTAATAGGAATTACAGCTTTTTCAGCATCTCTTACACTTGACGCGTCAACAAGATTAATCTTGCCATTGCTATCACTATCAAGTGCCATTTTTGAAGTTGCACCCTTAAAACCCATTCCTTCAAATTTCTTAAATTCTTCAGAATGAAAAGCATTCTTCACTAATAATTCTAATTGCTCTTCTTTGGAGAGATTTTTTCTCACTTCAGCAACAGGAACTTCTTTAAGTTCATCAATTTCGATTGCTTGTTTGCGAGCAACTTCTTTGATTTCCTCTGCAAACTCTTTTACACTAACTAGTTCCGAATTTAATTTTTCAATTGTTTCATTAAATTCTTTTATACCTTCTTCGTTAAATGCCTTAATTGTGCTTTCGAAACTTTCTTTTAGTTTATCAGCATCTTCCGGCTTTAAGAATCCTTTAGTTTTTTCTTCAAGATTCAAGTTGAATTTATCAAGAATCTCATTTTTTAATTGTTCTAACTGTTCTTTTTCGTCCATTTCTATTTAATTTAAATTATAAATTATCCTTTAATTTTTTAAGAAACTCAACACTTGCTTGAGTGACATGAGTGGACGATTCCGGCTCTTTCGGCTCTTCGATGAATAATTTTCTTAAAGCATCTATATTTTCTTCTTTTTTTGATTTTGCGTTATTGTCTATTGTTGGAGTTATGTAATTGCTGCCTAATGGAACTGCACTTCCTTCGATTATTTTGGCTTCTTTTACAACCCAAAAGTAACCATTTGATTCAGCTTCCTTTTTGTTTGCAACCTGATTAATATATTTTTCATAAATTTCAAATTCTTCTGAATAGTCCTTGTCGTTTATAGCAAGATCTAATTTTACATAATACATCCCTACCGAATGATTCTTCACGTATCCCTTAGCATACTGATTAAACATGAACGGATTCCTATTCTTTCTTACGATACTTTCAAACATTAACGCTTGTGTTTTACCCTCAAAATCATACCCTAAATCTGTCCATTTGTAATCTGCTGTATACGCCTTTAAGTCTTTGCCTTCAGAAATAATCTTATCAAATTCAGATGACCTGTGTTCCTGCACATGCATGATAAACCGATTCTCTTTCAAGCTTTTATTCCAAATCCCGGGCAAGTGAACATCTTTATGCGAATCCATTATATTAGTCGTATTAATGACTGCAATGACTTTAATCTGATCAATATCTGATACGTCAATAGGTTCATTTGCTTTGTTAGAAATAATTTTATCTTTTTTCTGAATTTGGGTGTATAATATTCCGTCAGCTTCTTTTCTTGATGCTTTCTTTTGAGTGATTAGTGTTTCCTTATTCTCAATAAGAAAATCATATAATTCTTTTTTTGTTTTAAATTTACTTTCGTCAAACATATCGTTACATTTTGGAAGTTCATTGTTGTTCATCGTCTTCATTTTGATTATTAATTGGCTCAGAAATCATCCCTGCAATCATTTCATCCGAAAAAGACAGAATGTTGGACAAAATTGATTGAGCATTTTCAATATTTAATATTCCTTCCTTAATTGCTGTTTGTATTTTTAAAATCGTATTAACTGTTATTTGATCTTTCTCCGCTTCTAACTTTGCATCAGCTTGTAATACAGGTATATGCGAAAAGTCTGCCTTTAAGACTAAGTTCTTTTCCGGCAAGCCTAAAAAATTCCCCAGCTCAGATACAAAGCTATTCGCTTCTGGGATTATATTATCTTGATATAACGATTTTTTTAATTCGTTAACATTGCTATATGTAGCTCCTTTTAGATAATTTAAGAGAGAAATTGGAAAATTTAAAGTGTTGCAAATGGCAATCATATTGTTTTCAACACCTTCGTATAATTGTAACTCTCTAATCGGAATTGACATTGGTTGCCACCGCATCTGTACGTTGCTGATAATGTATTGCCAGTCAGTTTTTCCTAGTCCGTATGATTCAAACTGTTTTTGTAATTCTTCTTTGTCTTCTGGCGTTAATGTAAGACTGCCTATTGCATCTTTTGAATTTTCAGGAGTCAAGATTCCTAACGCACCCCTCTTTTTTAAAATAACATTCTGCGCTTCATAAGCCGCTTTGATATTAGAAATTGGTTCAGTTAATGTACTTAAGGGGCTTTTACCTTCTAATAGTTGGAACCATATTTCTTGATTTGCGATATTTAAATCTAAATTAGGTTCTTTTTGATGCATTATCTCTTCAGGTAACCAATTGGGTTTTTTATTAAGGTCAATCCTATTAAAAAAACTATAACCTCTAATAAATTTGTCCTTGTCTGTCGCTTTGTAATAAGTCGACATTTTTCTTGAAGTTGGAAGAGGATAAACATACTGAGACGGCAACACCCAAAAAACAGCATCTTCTACGCTTTCAAATCCACTAGGTTGGTATTTAAAAATATAAGCATTCCCAAATACTTTTTTATTGACATAATAATTCAATAGGAAATCTTTCCAATTATTCAACGGATTAGGAGCTGATAACTTTTTAAGAATTTCATGTGAATAGATCTCCTCAATGTCCTGCCCATCTTTATCAGTTACAAACAATTTCAATTTCATATTAGAGAATGAAGAACCTGCGTACATTATTGGTGCATAAATCTCTGACACTGTGTTAAAAGTGTTTGCCAGACCTTCACGCGTCTTAACGTCTATATAATTAGTGGTAATTTTTCCCAATGCCTCGATGATTGGCAAATTAGGGATCGTAGTCTGCTTAACTACTGGAGTTTCCTTTTTTCTATTCCAAAAAACCATAGATATATCTTATAACACAAAGATATTTATAAATTTTATTTATTAATATTTATGATCTTACCGTTTATTTGTGTAAATTTGTCGCATGAAATTATTTAGAAGTAATAAAAAGAATGGGCAAATTGAATATGAAGAAAGATGTAAGATTTACAGAGAAACTGAATGGGAGAGAAAGATAAATTCAAGAAAGTATTGGACCCCTGAACTTATAGAATGGATTGGAAATATTAATTGTCCTATTAGATTATCTGTCACAAGCCATTTATTAAATATTCGCGTTTGGCCAGAGTGGCTGCCTTCGAAGCCAAAAGAATATCATGAAAGAGATAATGATACAATTTTAACATTTACAGTTGAACTTTTAAGCATGTTAAGAAACAAAGCTGAATCATTATCACCTGGATTACATCAGAAAATTTGGACCACTAAATATTATAGGAATTATGCTGAATAATGTATCTACAACTTTTCTGGAGTTCGCTTGGAATAGTCTAACTGATCAACAACAATTCCGGATTAACGTTAAATATGAATTGGTTCAAAAATTAAAGAATAAAGAACCGGGCAAATCAAAACGAAGTATGTATAGAGCTATTGCTGAAAAGTATGGTTATACCATGAGACGGATTGAAAGGATTGCAAATGAAGATTTAAGATAATTATGAAAAAAGCATCAACATTGACTAAGCCATTCAATAAGATAATTGAAGAACTAGTGACTAAACTATCTGATGAAACTAATAATTTAAATGCTTACAAAAATGAATTACACAGAATAGAAAATCAATTAACTGAAGCTAATGAGTTAATTGAATTATTAAAAAGAAATAATTCACCGCTTTCTAAATGGATAAATGACGCGTCTTGGAAATTGGATGATATCGGAAATGAAATAGGAATGGTAATAGGTAAATTTGTTAAAGAAAATCCAGATTATGATTTGTTCGATTTCATTGAAGGGATTAAACATGGAGCGTCTTTAGTTAACGGAACGCACTAACCCATATTGAAATAGCAACACAATTAGACAAAAATATTACGGGCTTAGACAAAACTTAATATTGATAATCAAATAGTTATCTTTTTGCTATACTAACGTTTAAATTTTGCCGTTATATCTCCTGTATTGCATATTCGCTAAAGCTAAACTAATCACATCATCATCATGATATCCCTCTTGGGCTTTATAAACTATTTGTCTTTTCTCTGGGGAGTAATCAAATGTAAACATGTTCATTTGCTCATATAAACTAGGGCATAGTTCCTTCGTGGGTAATTTTAAAGTACCAACATTGCAACTGGCTATCAATGAACTTATGATTAATTGTTTCGATTGATTGGTCGTGACAAACGATTGCAGTTGGCTATATTCGTTCCGGACTAAATCGTATACCGGGTCACCTACCCCGTTCACTTCCATCAACGAATAGGGATTATATCTTTTTAAGTCGGCAACAATTCCGTCAATGATAGCCTGCCAATTCATTTGTCTCATTCTAAGCATGTGAGCAACCTTGTGATTTTTGTCTATAGTAGTAGAAACCGTCCAGTCCTTCTGTTTAGCGATATCATTGCCATTATAATATTCCATTGTTGGGATTGGTTCCGTCCATTCGTTAATAATACACAATCTTCCGAAGTCTCCGAACACAGTAGCTCCCTCACCAATAAACTTTCCTAAGTACTCCTGTTCAAATATAGCTAATGGCAATGTTCTACGAGCATCTTCTATTTCTTCTAAATTCGAATATGGATTTTCTGTATAAATGCCAGATGAGTACTTATAGTTAGGAAATTCAGAGGAAATGCCTTTTTCATGAAATCTATAAAACTCGTTAAGTCCTTTAGGTGTCGATATAAAAAAAACCATTTTACCCTCTACTAATAACATCGGCCTGAGAACTTCATTGAATACGTTTTCCTTATAGAAAGCAAATTCATCGCATATCATATAATTACAGTTTTCACCTCTTATATTGTCGGGTTTATCTACTCCAAAAAACTGTACTTGCGTATCATTAATTGTCTTGAGCATTCGTTCTGTCTTATTGGAATATTTCAGAATTGGAGCCCATGCCAATTCCAACTCTTTATAAACTTTCCTCGCTTGTGGGATTGTGGGACTCGTCCAAATTATCTTGCATTTTTTCGTAGGGAATTTTGGCTTTAAAACTCTTTCTTCATAATCTTTAAAATTAAATGCGAACCAATTTACTAATTCCCGCCCTAATACAGACTTGCCAAATTGTCTAGTCGCATTGATTACATTATATCTAGTTGGACTGCTTAAAACTTCTTTGAATATTCTTTTTTGTCCAGGGTGGAGAGTTATGTTTGATTGAACAATCATTTGGCTTCGAGATCTTTTGTGTCTATCCCGTCAAATTTAAGTTTAATTACAGTTTCTTTTTTGTCATGAACTAATATAGGTTGTGGCTTTCCGATAACATGCTCCAGAATTTCTTTTATCCTGTTCCACTCTCCTTTTTTCAGCGCAATATAAAACTGATTTGCTATAATTCTAGTTATTACAGGTTTGCTTTCATCATTATACACTTCTTTTAGTTCAGGCAATGTATAGAAAGCTAATTCCCCAAAGGCTGTTTTAATATCATCTGCGTTATACCCTTTTTCTTTAAGAATAGTATATATTTTCTTTTTTCTTCCCTTGCCAATATTTTGTGGATTCTGCTTAAAACCATTCGTATTGGCCTTTGGATCATTATGTATATCTTTATCCCCTGCCACGGTTATTTCTCGGTTATTTTTATATCAGATAATCTCATAAATACAAAGTTACAAAAGATTTTCATATTTTAATAAATTCGAATAAAAAAAGTCCGCAAACTTTCAACGACATGCAAGCTTTTTTAATATTCATTCTAATAATATTATGGGTCACAAAAATTTATATTTTTGTGTTATTTTTCCTGCATAATATTTTTTTATTACCAATAAATCTTCTATTGATTTGATATTTACCGAATGTTCAATGCCAAATAATGTGCATGTAAAATATTCATATGTTAAGGGTTTATCATAAAATTTACGGGCAGTTATTATTGTTACAATTTCTGGATTAGCGACACAGTTAAACCAGAATTTATTTAAATTAATGATTTTTCTAACTTTCTTTTTTAATTTTTTTTTAGCTTTTTCATCTTGTCGTTCACTAAAAGCATTATCCACACTTGAGATTACTTTGTAGTATTCTGATACGCTTAATTTTCTTAAAGCTTTTATTGCTTTTTCTACATTAAACATTAACATTTGTGCATCATGTTCTAATTCCTCCTCTTCGCTATTGAAAGCAAAAATATCATCAAATTCACTTGAAATGTTGTATTTATCCTTGAATTTCATATTCGTAACCTCCAACTTTATTAATGATAGCTATTTCTTTTTTGGTGTTTTCTTTCATATCTACTTAAATTTTAATTAAATTTTCATATTTCAATCTTTATAAATACAGAATGACATAGAGCTTCTACGATATCCATCACCATAAAACTCATACCTGACATTTTTAAATTTAATAATACTGGAGTAATCCCATTCCCAACCATTTGGCTTTTCCCATTTTTCTAATTCACCACCAATGCTTTCGATATAATTAATAAATTCGTTTGGACGGACGTATAATAATTCGACATAATCGATTTCTTGAGATAGAACTTTATGTATGTTCTCAATCATGAGCTCTCTAACTTGCTTTTTTAAATCGCTTTTTGTCATATTATTAATTTATTATAAAAAAATGTAAATAAGCACTATTATTACACTTGCCGTAGTTATCCATTTTGCATATGATTTTATATAAAATTCCTTTGGCTGTCTATTTGAAATCCTCAAGTATTTGAAACCCAGGTATCTATGAAATTCATCATGGCAATTTTTACATAAATATTGAACTTTTTTATCGCCAAAGAATCTGGGTAAAATGTGATGTTCGTCACAATAATGTAATTCATTGCATTTTGAACACCTTCTTTTTTTCATTTATTATTTAGTTCGTTTTAAAAATAGGGCGGCGAGAACCGCCCCACTCATTATTAATCAAAACCTATCAATATGAAAAAAACTAATCAATCAAATCTTTCTTTTAAGAATTTTTCAGCATTAGCTAAACCTAGTTTTAATTCTTCTACTTCTTGTTCCTTCTCAGTGTATTGTTTGTAATTAAAGCTGCCTGATCTTAATTCTTCTTTTAATTCTCTTTTCGCTCTATTTAAGGCTTTTCTTGTTTTGTTAATGCAATTACGCACATCTAGCTCGGCATCTTCTACTTTTGACAATAGTTCCTCTGCTTCGATCTTCTCTTTCGATTCTTCCAGCAGTTCTTTGTATTTTAATTTCTGTTCTTCCATAATTTTTATATTTATTTTTAATTGTTTTTTCTTTTTCCTTTGATGGATATGATTCTATGTATAAATCATACCTTTCATGTGCACCAATCCTATAAAAGTTAATTTCCTTATCCCATTTTACAACACATTGACCCTTAGCTATTTCTTTTTCGTCGAATTTACATTTCCCAATTGCGATTATAGTTCCTGTACTAGAATCATTTTGATCTTCGTAAATCCAATCCTCACCTTTAGAAACTCTCATTCCTATTTTAGCATTTTCGCTACTGACTTTATTATTTGACACTAGAAAATCATATCCGCAAGTTAATCCTGCTGAAGTGTTCATTTGTAATTTTTTTATTAATTGTTTGACTGTCATAATTTAGGTTATTAAGAACTCCATCTTCCTCCCATAACATCTTCAAGTCTCTCTCTGATTGAGTTAATTCATCATATTTCTCTAATGATATTGTTACTGTGTTTTTCATTTAAACATATCTTGTAATTCTGCCATTTAATTCCGTTTAAATA
>JGI10211J14876_10001227_pt1 | contig 11250 bp, 17 predicted proteins | sample Etolagsediment_FD_14876 | JGI IMG/M metagenome (IMG submission 14876)
AAAGGATCTGCTGCAGTTTCAATTGCTCCGCTTCCGCATTCTTCGATAGCCGGGCTTCGAGAAACCCCCTGCTCCGTTTCCGCTTCTGCCAGCTCACGCATGGTGGGCTGGTTGTCAAGATCGGCCTGTGTCAGCACACGGCCAGGTTCGTTGAGCGTCCAGTCCCAAGCTACTAGTACGTGAGACAGCTTCTGCATGTTGGAAGTGGGCATTGTCCAGAAGGTCTTGCCTGACTGCAGCTCTATTTTAGCCATGCCATGCTTGAACTCCTGAACAATGCCTTTCAGCCGCCGCATTACAGCGGACAGTAAACGCCGTCTTTCATCTTGCCTTTCCACTTGCTGCCGGCAATCTGATCAGCGCCATCGAAGATCCAAGCGATTTGGTGCCCTTGCTGCGCCAGCAGCGCACCTTCGCTGTAATTTGTTCCTGCATTATTCGTTTTCCAGCAATTTTGCGGGCAGAATACTCTTTTAATGGTGAATCCGACACCATTGCCCTCTCCATCATTGAAATACAGGGTGTACCCTGGCAGCAGGGCATTTTTGAAGACATGCCCGGCAATTGAACCCTGCGCCGGAAGCCTTTTGTACTCATTGCTTACAGGCTCCAAGGTGCGGCAGCCGATTACAAAGCGGTCAGCGCCCGGAATGTCTGCAATGCTGATTGGCTCCAGTACTGCCAGCCTAAGGTTTGGGTCAAATGCATCTTTGTTGGCTGCTGCAGGCTGCAGCGGCATTTGAAAGCCGCATTTGGTGAAAATGTGGTGGTTGCAGCGCCTGTAGATTTCCATGAGGATGCGGTACTTCTGGTCTCGTGTCAATCCAGTGGGCGGCAGGTTGGTCTCCAGCGGTTCGTTGAACTTGTGTGCTGGAGGCGGTTGGCGGTAGGCAGGTCCGCCGGCGGTTTGTCCAGGCGGCATGCTTGCAGGCGGGACGTATGGCGGGAATTGATCGTTCGCCATAGCGCCGGCGTTTTGTTCAACCGTGGTCCATGGAACAGCATCTTCACTGGCCGGAGCGGCCGGTTCAGCTGCCCGCGTGCCGCAGCTGCCGCAAAACATTGTGGATACCGGGGCGCCGCAGCTTGTGCAGAACTTCGCCCCGGCGGCGGGTGCAGCTGTTTCCACTGCCGGCGCAGGTGCGATGGGTGCAGCTGTTTGCACTGCCGGCGGTATTGGATCCATGGCCGCAGCTTCTTCCGCTCCCATCGTATTGCCGGACAAATGATGAACAGCTTCCACGTCCCATGGGGCGTTGTTGAAATCATGGTCTTCCGGTTCAATCATGTCCATGGACAGCACCTGTTCGGTTAAAGGATCTGCGGCCGCGGCTGCCTCGCCAGCTGGCTTGTCTGCCTCATCAGCCGCCTTTGCTTTGGCTGCGTCCGGCGCTGCAATTCCCGCTTCGTCGACTAATAGAACNGGCAGCTGGTANCCGTTGAGCTTTTCAGGCGTGGTTTTGTCCCAACTCTGGTTCTGTTCTTTGGGATCGCGTGAAGCCCGCAGATACTCCCTGAATGTGGATAGGATGAGATCGTTTGCTTCGTCCAGATACACCGTCTGCTCATCGTGCATGTTGGCCTGGCGCACTGCCCAGTCCTCTTTGCCCGTGTTGATGCGGTCGATGAACAGCTGCATGTATCGTGTTCCGAAATATGGTTCATCGGCCATGGACGGCGGCTCTATCTCAAACCCGATTCCAAGGTTTTCGATCTCATCTCGTGCATGCCCTTCAGCCGCCTCTTCGCGCTCTTCTTTGCTCATGGCTTTGGCAGCCTCTGGGTCTGTAAGAAGCGCTTTGGCGTGGCTGGCTTCGTGAAACACGCTCATCAGCAGTTCGAGCCAGAGAGAGGCTCGCAGCGATAAGCAGTTGTCGTCCATCTTGGTCTTTTCCACGACAAGCTGCCAGTGCTCTTTAAGGTTGAGAAGGACAATGCCTTCGTCGATGATTATGTCTGCGAGTTTGTCCTTGGGCATTTCATCATTGAAGATGATTGCCGTGACGCCCCAGTCCGAGCTGGACAGTGTATGATGCACTACGTCCAGCAGTTTCTGGCTGACCAGCTGCGAGCCGTATATTTCGACTCCGCTCATTACTGTGTGATCACGTTTCATGAGCTCTTTAACTGCAGTCATGTCGACAAATTCGACTTCGATTGCCTCTTGTTGCGCTGTTTCGGTCATGAAAAACTCCTTTCGTTTTGTGTTGGCTTTTGCACCAATGGCAATAGTAATAATAAACAGGCCCGTTAACAGTGCTAACGGTTCCAACGCATCACCTCCTTTCTGGTTAAATTTCTTCGTTTATTCGGGCTCCGAGAAAAACTCCGCAGTCCGTCTCCGCTTTCGCATATATCTCGTATTTGAAATGCCGCTGCAGCATTTGGAAAAAGCAAATGTCATTGCAAGAATTGCAGAAATGAAATATTATTATGAGATTTGCAGCTCCGAAATGTGATTATGAGAATTATCATTTAATCGGGAACCGAGAAAAAAAGCGACCGGAGGGAGCTCAAACCCTGACCACGGCTGAGAAAGTGGGGCTATGAACCGAAATCACGGGCCGTTAAGCGCAGGTATCGGTTCATGAGAGTTAGTGGTTAAAATGTGGGAAGAAGTGGTTAATTATGCCAAGTCGTGATGCCACGCATAGCGCCTCTGTTTATCACCTCCTTTCTTATATTCAAATCTATTCAGATTTGTCTTCCTCTTTTAGATAATGAAAGAAAGCTGGTGGAAATTCGAATTGAATTTCATAGTCCTTTATCTCCACTGTAATTCTCGCCGAACTATCAACATAAGGCATTCCTTTAACCCATTTTAGGGTTATATGCCCGTGTCGATTGGCTTTCCTTTTACCAATTTTAAACCCACCTTCGTCATTAGCTTTTCGCCCTATAAAGGCGAACCCGTCATCGGGGTCAAACATTATGTCAACTTTGTCGCCGTGTTTTAAACCGGCTTCAGACATTATAATTTCTCCGATAGCAAGTTCAGCTCTGCTTTCGATAGTTTCTCCGGTAGATTTATCTTTCTTTTCTCTTACTACGTAAGTAATAAGGTTTTCAATATGGCTGACGTTCCTCTCGACAGCTGCTTTGGACTGTTCGTAAAATGATGCTAATGCCATGCTTATACCTCCTATTTTAATTTTTATCCCCAGTATGGTATACATGGGGATGAATTGGGATGTTGCATGAGAGCTTTCTTGAAAGCTTTTTCGGACAAACTTCTACCCCATCTGACATGTTCAGGCGTATAGTAGTTGCCTCCCCGCGTTGACGGCATTGGGTATCTGACAGCGTCAGTAAACACCAATTTTATATGGTGCTCGCCCTCATTTTCATGGATCATATCTACCACACTGGTCCATTTATTTATGGAATGCATATACGCCATTATATCATGCTGTATAGTTTTGAAATTACTGCATCGAGTGTCAGCGTGGTAGGTGCTGTTCCAAGCGTTAGCCAGTTTGCGTACGTGAATAACCATCCATTTAACGCAATGCTTAATTCTACTTGTGTCAGTATGCTGTTGTACTTCACACAGCATAGTATCTTTGTCGACCATAAATGGCCGGCTTTTGTACAACCATCTTAAGTATGTACGCAGGTGCTCGTCCATAACAAACGGGCATGATCTAACCAATATCTTCATAGTATCACCTCCTTTCTTGTGTTCATCCAGATAACACTTATTACCCTTCTAACCAACCATCATAAATTGTGTTCTAATATACATCAATATTAATCCCAGGTTATTGCGCCCCGGAATATGCATACATTTATGACAGTGGCAATTTCCCCAGTAATTATCGCACCAATGGTTGCCTTCTATCAGCTGTTTGGGGTGTGTGGCGGCCAGTTTGAATAATAGTTGAGGATTACCATTGTATTTAAGCGTATTCGCTACATACATAATGGTTGTTCGTTTAACATCAAAGTCTGGTCTAAAAGTTATTTTTCTACCATCAAACCCACGTTTGCTGCCAGCGCGTTTGGCTTGCCATGCGTGCTGCAGACCGGCAATCCACCTGCGTTCGTCTTCTTCCAGCGTTTTCATTGCCTGATAGAAGTGTTCAGTGGTTCTGTAGAATACCTCCAGCCACTTTATTGGTGTCTTTAACATGTGAAAATTACTAAGAAAGGCATTTTCACCTTCAAATGACATTATAGTGTCAGCCATATTGTCATATGTTTTTGTTGATAAAATTATTTCTTCCACCATACCTCCTTTGCCGGGGTTTTACCCCCGGCTGCCAGTTATACGGGTTTAATAAGCTTGGATGCTTTGTATCTGCACCTGTTATTGCTTACCGGGTTGTACTTGTGCAGACAAACAAATGCCATCTTGTTTCCTCTGCGCGCTCTGACTACAGACATACGTTTGCACATAGGACATTTTACAATAATAAGAGATTTGTGATTGTTGTGTGGTGAATACCCTTGCGCCTTACAGATGTTGAGGAACGATTTAATCATAACAGGTCTATTTTTCAATTCCTCATCCCGTTTGGCCCTGTACTCACTTGCAGAGGGCCTCCCGAGGCTTTTGTTGGTTTTTAATGTTTTACTTACCAATTTACTGTATTCACCGGAATTCTTTGCCAACCAGTTCAAAAGTTTACCTGGTTTGTACCGATAGGTATTAGATCTCTTTTTGTAAACAGTGATGTCTACACCTGTATACAAAAACTCTTGGCCGTTAATTGACACGCTTACTGTCCCATCATCAGTAAACCCAAGAAATACTATACGATCTTTAATTTTTTCCATTGGTTTGTCCTCCTTCTTTAAAATAAAATATTATTATTGTATTATTGTATAGGATGTATTATATGTCTAGGATGAACGCCAAGTAATACATTAACAGGTTGAGGACCATCAACAGGTTGAGGAACAGCAACAGGTGGACCTCCTATAAAATCAATTTCTTCATCAACTTCTTCATCAACTCTATCTCTTCGTTGTGGGGCCCTTCCAGGCATTCTATTTTTTAGTTTTTGATTAACTACTGTCCTGTTAAAATTCACCTGCTCCATTTTTCTCAGTATGGTGGCAGGTTCATCATTTCTTAATATCATTTCATTCACATCTTCCATAATAGCAATGTCTTTAATGTGTTGTTTAATATCCGACTCAATCTTATTCACAGCTATGATTTCAATATTTTCAGGTAAATTGTCTGAGTTTTGCAGCATCTGCAATTCCCATTTCAATTTGATAAGAGTTGTGTTGGCCGATACTCTCCATTTATAATCTAAGGGTTTCTTAATCTCCTTCAAACTAATTAGATTACCAAGCGGCACAAAGAACTTTTCAATATGAATACTATTTGGGAATGTGCGTTTTCTATCTTTCCCAACTGGTCCTTCTGCTTGTATGAATTTAAAGTTTTTATCATATTCAGCAGTGAACAGGTGGTTGCCCCGCCTATCTCGTATAGAAAATATAATGGAATTTCCTAGCATGCATTTACCGCCATATGTGTCTACACAATGACCCATAATTATTTGTTCGTATCTTAATTTTCTATATGATAGTATCTGTATAATAAACCACTCTCTAACAGGTGCACCATCATTATCTGTAAGTACTTTTGGATGATCTACTTTAACAAACCTATATTTATTCTCAGGTACTCCTGCAACAAATACCTTTGTGTTTCTCATCCGTTCGGCATACATATCATGCTCATTGATAATATCTTCTATTGTCATAAACTGTGCTGGTCTAATTCTTATCAGTAATATTTCGGATATTCTGTACAGATCTTCCCAAATGCGCCATAAAATCACTGCATTCAACCGTTTCATGGTAGTAATCCAATTAGAAACGATATGTGGTGGCTTATCATCCTTTAACATCTGTACTGTTTGGATTATGATATCTTTAATCATCTGATTTGCATCATCTGTATTTTCATTGAGAAGATGTGATATCCAATGTTTTAATGATTTAGGTATATTATTGAATTTACTTATGAATATAGCCGTATCATCTGGTACAATCATATCCAGATGCATTTTATTGATGATTTTAATTAAAGATTTGTTAGAATACTGATTGAGCATGACTTGTAATCCTTTATTCGTAGACCCAGTCTGTTTTAATGTAGGTATGAATTTGTATACAGTTCGTCTTCGCAAGTTTTTATTTGTTTTTGCTACATATTTTGCTATATCTTTTGTTATATCTACTGATGGATCACCTTTATAAGGTGATTCTATCATAGCTAATTCTGCTGTATATTTACACCGTGTGAGTGTGCATAGGTTATTAATAAGTTGATCATTCAGTCCAGGTATAGATTTACCTACCCTGTGCTGCAGCATCAACGAAATGATAGTCTTTTTCGCACCATAACACTCACACTTCACATCTGGAATGTCTGCTTTAACAGCATTATACATAGCAGTTAACCATCTTGTCAAGAACTGGATAGGCCATACATTTAAATTTACTATGTGATCGTAGCACAGGGATATTCTTTTTATATTTTTCATGAATTTGACCTTCTTACCAACAAGCTTTTTCTCTGTTTCAATACTGTACAATGCTTGTTTTGGTATGATATATGAAAGCACTTTGTATCCACTGCGTTTCTCAGCCATTATATCCTTTTCCCTAAGGAAGTAGAACATAATACGTATTAGTTGAATTCTATCAGGTTTTATTCTGATTTTATGCACAACCACATTGACATTGTACTTGTTATTTTCTTTTGGATTAGGTGTTGGTGGAATGAACATATAGTGAGTATCAGGAGAAGTGAACCATGCACTGCCCTCCTTTAAGAAGCGTTTAGGTGGAGGTAGTTCCAACACCTTGGGGTTGTGTGGTTTCCTTAGAGGCGGTATATATTCAGGGTCATAAAAGTACTTTTGAGTACCCGCCAGTTCGTGGTCAAATATCCAATTAGTTCTATTATACATAAATTACCTCCTTCTTTCCCTCCCTACCACCCGTTTGATTAGAGTTTAAGTTTCCATGCTGGTCTGATACCACCATGTGCAGCAGCCAATGATTTAATCTGCTTTAGCCACTGATCCTTGTCCTTACCATCGAACGGCGCACCTACCAGGGTTGTACCTGTCAGATTTTCATAACACATACCCTTAGGCGGATTGATAGGCGGTATGTCCAAGTGTCCGTTATCGTGAGCATGTTGTGCCACACGTTTGGTTAGGGGTTCTATACCCAATGAGCCTGCAATGAACACTTGTCCACACGCATGACATCTGAACGCCACGCCTTGGATGGTTTTCTTTTTCTTTTCAGCCAATTGTACACCTCCTTTTTGTCTATAGGTAGCATGCATATAGGACATAATCCATCTTCTCTAACGGTACCACCTCCTTTCTTTATCTTTGCAGCCAAGCTGTCCATATGTTGAAGGTTTCAGTATTTGCCAAATTGTTTATTGACAAACGATAATGTGAAGCGATGGATATAGCAGTACCAGTGCCGCCAGTAGCGCGTGTTCTGGTGGCGTGAGATTTGCATCCATCAGGTGTCCAGCACACCAAGAACGTCGATGGCTCGCATAGTGANGGTCCAAGCACTTGAAAAGCATTCCTTCCATGAAGTTTTTGAGCATAAGACCCCATCTTGTTCCATGCAGGGTGGAATGCCGCCGCTATGGCCATAGCCTGTTCAGTGGCCATATTAGCATGGAAGATTTGCTTTAATGTAGCACCTTGTTCAAATGCCAAGTCTGCTCCTGCTGCACCACCTGAGCGTAGAGTCCACCCTAAAGCAGCAAGTTTAACTGCAATCTGTGTCATAAGCTGCAGTATGTGAGCAGGAGTTGCCCTTGCTCCTACGCCAGTATAATACATTGTGAATTCACCTCCTTCCGTTCCTTATTTCTGTATTGAAATTCAATTCCCTCGGCTTCTGCCCAGCTTACACCGTAGCATTCAGCCTCTTCTTCCGTTCCATAAGCAAAGAAACTGGTCTGCCAAGGCTCCCAGATCTGCTCATCTTCATTCCATACAATCAGTTGTGCCTTCCACCCAACACATGCCAGGTAGGTTGTTATAAACGGTTGTTTGTTCGGCATGGTATCACCTCCTTTAGCCGACACATATCTGTTTTTGCAACATCCAAATTAAACACTTAGCTACACTGTCCCCATGGCAGGGCTTGGGCTTGCATACACACACCAGGTAGATAGATTTACCTTTGTTGAACTTGCTTACCATGCTGCACAGCAGGTTGTACACCTCGCCCTGTGCTTTGACCTCTTCCCAGAGCCACTTGTCGTAAGCAGCAAGGTTCTCAGTAAGTGTCATATCCTTGGAATTGTAGTTTGTGTTGCCCAGTATACTGCCCTCGCTCTTCATGATATGGTATATCACCTTATCATTGAGGTTTTGATATAGATTGGGCAACCCTCCGTGCCATTTGTTGATTACGATAATATTAGGGCTCACTGTCTTGTCCTCCTTTACTTGCGATTACGTGCACGTGATCGTGCAACAATTTTTCTACGTTTCTTTTTCTTTTTCTTAGTTTTTCTAACATCAGAAGCCAGTACCTGGTGGTTCTTAACAAACTTAAATCCACTTTGTTCTTGTTCTTCTGATGTAGATAACCATCCATTGGGAGTGGCCATTTCTACTAATCCTGCCATGATATCACCTCCTTAGTTCTCATAAAGTTGTACTTTAAAATGCAGTTCTTATATAAGGAAAACGGTTCATGTAATCCTGTCCTCCCCTATCCGCTCAGTGGGTAGTCCTCCACGTTGTGGGTAGTCCTCCACAGTGTGCGTGGTACTCCACAGAGTGGCTCTATTGGTTAGGAGTTTATTTGTCCTAACTACCCTTGTCTTCCGTTCGCTAAGCGGCAGCATAATCACAATTCCTTTTGGCAATTTAGAGATCATGATAAGGAATAGACTCACATATATGATTGCCTGTGATCATGAATAACAACCCGGCTAGCCCCTACCCAGTGAGTGCGGCGGGCCCCCGTGGCTTTGCGCCCCCACCTTACGATGGGTTTGCCATGTTAGCTTAGCGAGGTGGTATCATCCATAATAACACCTCCTTGGAAGTAGTTGTTTCTGCTTATAGCGGGCAGAATTACGCTAGATGGTATCAACCACCTGTACTGCACACAAACCTGGGTAGACCGTGAGTGCCGCTTCCCACTCCTACGAATGGTTTGTGTACAGAACAGGTGGGAGCAGGGGCCGGTTCGGATCCCAATCCCATTGACCCCTGCTCTTTCCTACCTGATTATTTGATAGTTATCACCTCCCTTCCTTAACGTAGTGTGCCATCATGAAAGAGCCAATTTTTACGGTCATGGCATGTTTTATCCAATTCTTTAAGACCGTTTGGACAATCCATGTTATCACAGACAAAGTGTGCGCCTACCACTTCTTTTGTCTGACGTTCAGCAGGACACCCATGACACATAGCTAATGGGAACTTCTTGATACACGCAGGACACATACTTTCTTCCATGTCCTCAGGTGTACCTGGCAGACGTTTTACTTCGGCACCACATTCAAAACATTGTAGTGGCGCGGCTTCCGGTTGTTGTTGAGTACTCACGATATCACCTCCTTTCATACATTAGAGCATATCTAATGTTTTTAGCTATCTCCTCAAACACTTCTGACATAGCCCACCCACTCCAGCGAACGAAATCTATCATTCTTAACTTTTGATAATCCATACGCAACCAGTTAGGTGGTTCATACTTGTTCTCATCCTGTGAGTCTATGAATTTATGGACAATGGGATCACCGCTGTCTAAGTAAATGAACAGTGAGCATGTCCATGCTTTAGTTGTGGGGTACAACCAAACAACAGTATCGTATCTACTTTCTGATTGCCAAACATCACCAGTTAAGAACTTAGTGATTGATTCTGAATATGTTATTACAATTGTATCCTCAGGTTCGGTATCCCCCATCATGTCTATTCGGTCAAATTTGTCCTTATCTAAACCAGAACAGAAATTGGCTATAACGTTTGGACTGATAGAGTCAATACCCCAGTTACGGAATTTGAATCCTCCATGAGTTAATTCGTCTGGTTCTTTTCTTTCAACAGTCATAATATTACCTCCTTTCATTTAATTATTAGGGATTTCAAACATACGATTCATTAAGAATAATATGTCAGAAACCCCCAATCGTTAGATTGGGGGGTTCTGGTTAAAGGTTATTCAAAGATTGGGTCTTCCCAATCTGCAGGGATTCCGTCTAAGGTGCAATCCACATCATTTATTATATCTTCAAGTTCAGTGTCGACGCTGTGCGATACACCATCTCCCTGATCTATCAGAGGTTCACCTTCGGCCAAATGCGAATCATATACATAACCCCCGTATTCTCCAAGTTGAAATCCCATGTGTTATCACCTCCTTTAACTAATTAGTATTATAGACTTGGCTTCTCTATTTTGATATTAGGAAGCCGTTCGATCGCTCCTACAGCACCTCCAGTAGCATTTTCAACATTAACAGTTTATCATTAACTTGAGAAACAGTTTCTGCAATAATATTAACCTCGTCGTCAGTAATGTATTTTGTTATACCTGGTTTCAGGCATTTCTCAGCAAATTCCCAAGCAAGCTGTTTAAGTGCCAACTGCATTTCCGCCGAGTTTTTGGCGTTATAGCAAGCGCATGTAGCCAGTATATTCAAATCAGATAGAAGCTGCGTGAATTTGTCTTCTTTACACCAAATTATGCCGTCCGGCCCAATCAGACCTTCAGCCACGATTTTGCAAAATTCAGAATTGCAGACTATACCCAGGAAAGTCCGCGTTTCTACAGCGCCTGATACTACATAAAAGTGTTCATTGTCATTAGACCATGTGAATTTGTGCGTGTCCATGTTTTTCTCCTTTTAACTTAAATTTGTTTGTTTCAAGTTTAAAATCCAACAAAAGAACCACCAATATTAATTATCACCTCCTTTTAATTTGTTTACTTCATGTTTAAGAAACAACAGATCTCTTTCCAGTTTTAACTTATCTCTTGTCCTCTTTAAACCACTGATGTAATGCATTTCTGGTGTAATCTTGGTTTCAACCAAATGAATTGTTATACCTATTATAGCACAGACAGAAATAAACAAAAGTGAAACGTGGAAAAATCCACCAATTAACTTTATTCCTGGTACTGCCACAATGCTTATAAGAGGTAGGAACATGAAGAGCACAAACAACAGTGCCAGTGTTTCAGCCATTAGGTATCACCTCCCTTCTATAGAGTAATTAAA
>JGI10211J14876_10001228_pt1 | contig 11248 bp, 7 predicted proteins | sample Etolagsediment_FD_14876 | JGI IMG/M metagenome (IMG submission 14876)
GGGAGATTGAGCCAACCTGGTAAGCTGCAAGCTTTGGGAGCTTGTTATCTGAGTTCAAATCTCAGATCTCCCAATTCTCCCTTTCTTTTTTGTAAAAAAGAAAGGTGCGATTCACCCAAAGAAAAAACAGTATGAAGTATTACTTCTTCTTTCTGTTTCTCTTTAACCTAGCGATATATGTCTGCAATCTCGCAACCTGCCCCTGCAGCCTCTGTACTTCTTTGTCTCTGCTAACTTGAGTAACCCTGGAAGATTGGGATTTGTTTAGTTTTTCTTCTAAGGATTTTCTTTGTTGTGCTTCAGAGTCAAACGCTTTTCTGAGGTTTTCATTTTCTTTAAGTAGAGAGAGCACACGCTCATCGCGTTTTTGCTTTTGCGGAGAGGAAGAAGTTTTATTTTCTTGTCTTTCAATCTTTTTTTCTTCTTTTTTTGTGAGGATAAATTCCGCATCAGCAACCTTGTGCCCCTGAAGAAACATGTGCTTGAGCAGGTCTTTATCCAATACTGAATCAGAATGCTCAATCTTGCGCAGGGTATTCTCATAATGGTGATATGCCTTAGCAGCTGCAGCATACGCATCCCGAATGTGGGGGTTTTGGATTTCTTTGCCCAGCTTCTTTTTCTCTTCAACTAGAATGCTCTTTTGAGGAACAAATAGTTTCACGTGGAAGCGGGATGCAATTTTCATTACAAATGCAGGTGCACTAGAAACATCTGTTGCAATTACCGAAGGTTTCCCCAAAGACGAAATAATGCGCACAAGGTCTTCGTGCGAGAGCTCCTTTTCACATCCGGCTTCAATTAGTTCCCCATTCAAATCCAATGCTGCATACGCAGTGTATACTCCCGGGTCCACACCAATAATGAGATGCAGCTACTCACCTTCAGAATAGACATAATCCTGTTTTGCGAACACTTTTGTATGGTGCTTCACGTTGCGGGTAACATTAACATTCGAGCCAATCCAGCAATCATTTCCAATTGTTTTTCCTGGCATTGTGCAGGCTAAGACTCCGAATTTTACATTGTCGCCTACTACGCAGCCGAGCTTTTTCCTCCCGGAATTAACCCAGCCTTTGGTTGTAAGCACATTGATGTGCTCTGCATCAAAGCGGTAGTTTGCAACCTGGGTTCCTGCACCAAAATTAACGCCTTCGCCTACAACAGAATCCCCAATATAAGAAAGATGTTTTGCGTTTACATTGTTAAACATGATAGAATCCTTCAGGGTCGTTGATTCCCCAATGTTGCAGTTTTCCCCAATGGAAACAAACCCGCGCAGGTAGGCATGTGGGCCAACTTTGGAATTCTTTCCAATGTATGCAATTCCTTCGATGCGCGAGTCGATTATTTCTGCACCTTCTTCCATGATTATTTTTCCATTTATGCTGGAATTCTCCACTTTTTCGGTGGAAGCTTCCATATCTTCGAGAAGCTTTTGGTTTAATTCAAAGAGGTGCCAGGGGTAGCCCGCATCCATCCAGAAACCAACTACTTCTACTGCACGCGCTCCCTTGAACACATCCACAATTTCGTATTCTCCGCGGGAAGTGGGCTCAAGCGTTTTTAGCTCTTCAAAAATTGAAGGGGAAAAACAATAAATGGAAATGTTTGCAAGGTTTGAAGGGGGTTTCTCCGGCTTTTCAATAAAGTCGGTAATAAGAGAGTTTTCCACTTGTGCAACCCCAAAGCGGGTGGGGTTTTCCACCTGCTTTACTGCAATTGTTTTTCCGCCTTTGTGCTCGGAGATTACTTTTTTGTAAAACTCAGGGTCGCAAATATTATCTGCTGCAACCATCAGGAAATCTTCATCTGCAAACTTCTCTGCATCTAAAAGTGCTGCGCCTGTTCCGTGCGCTTCTCCCTGCTCAATGAAGGTAAGTTTTAGCCCAAGGTTGTTTTCCTTGAGGTAATCAATAAGCATTTCCTTTTTGTATTTTACAACCACACAGACTTCACTAATGCCTGCAACTTTAAGCCTGGATAAGACATGCCAGATTAAGGGCTTTCCTGCAACTTGCAGAAGTGCTTTTGGCCGTGTATTGGTTAGAGGGTGCATCCGCACGCCTTCACCTGCTGCTAAGATTATTGCTTTCACTCTTTCCCACCGCTTAATTCTGTGATTATTAAGATTTAAAAGTAAGATGGAGGGGTTAAACTGAAGCTTCAATCAGCTTTTTTGCCTTTGTGTGAATTTCTTCGAGCTTTTCCTTTGTTTTTGCTTCGAGAGTAAGGCGAATGATCGGTTCAGTTCCCGAAGGCCTAATTAGGAGCCAGTAGTCTTCAGAATCTATCCGAACCCCATCAATGTTGCTGGCTTCCCCTGGAATATCAACAGATTCCAGAATCTTCTCCATTGCAGCCTTCCTGTCTTTTGTAGGGTATTTTTCGCGCACCATTGGGTACGGCTTAAACTTGGCTGCAAGTTCGCTAATTTTGCCCTTTTTTGCAAAAATTTCTACGAATTTGGCAGCAGCCAAAACCCCATCAGGAACATGCACTCCTTCAGAATAAACATACTCCCCTGCGGGCTCACCTCCAAAGACTGCGCCTTCTTTTTCCAGATATTCCCCAACATAGGTGCTTCCAACGGGGGTGATAATTATTTCTCCACCACCTTCTGAAACCGCATCCTTGATTATCAGGGAGGATTCAACCGTGCTTACTATCCTGCCCTTTTTCCGCTCAAGCTCATNCAAAATCATTAGGGAAAGNTGCACATCCATATTCACAAAATTCCCATTCTCATCAATTAGTGCAACCCTATCCCCATCCCCATCATGCGCAAGCCCAAGGTCTGCACCCGTTTCTTTTACTTTTTCTTTTAGTGCAGAGAGGTTAACTTCAGAAGGCTCAGATGGGCGCGCAAACCCTTCTTTCTGTGTATTGATTACGGTCACTTTGCACCCAAGCCGCTCAAGGAATTTGGGAGTAATAGAATAAGCTGCGCCATTGCAGTCTACTACTACTTTGGGGGCAGCTGCTGCAATTGATTCCGCATCAATTAAAGGAGAAATAAATTCCAAGTAATTCTCAACAAGTTTAAAATCAGGAATTACTTTTCCAGTGGAATCCCAGGAAGCAAGTTTTATTCCGGATTCATAGTTAGAAATTAGCTTCCCTTCTTCAGGTTTTGCGATTTCTTTTCCTGCAGAAATAAGTTTGAGCCCATTGTATTCGGGGGGGTTATGCGATGCAGTAATCATTATTCCATTGCACTTGTGCTTAAGGGTTCCATAGGCAAGTACTGGAGTAGGAACTATCCCAACTGAAATTGCATCTGCACCGGAGCTGGTTATTCCTGCAAACGCGGCTTTCTCCAGGAGGGGACCGGTTGGGCGGGTATCCCTCCCGATTACTACATTAGAATAAGAAAACGCATTAGCAATTGAAAGGGCTAAAAGCGGAGTAATTTCACTCCCATATATCCCACGTATACCAGAAGTCCCAAACATGTGTAGAAAAAGAAAATGGGAAGGGGATTTAAAGGGAAAGGTTACCTTTTGCCCTTCTTTTTGCCTTTGTTCCGTGTGCTCATGTAATACCATCCTAATATTACAATAATGAGCAATAGCAGGAAGAACCACAGAAAGTATTGTTGGATATCTACTGACTCATCAACCGGCTGAATCGGGGATTCTACTGAAGGCACATCAGTTTGTATTATGGGTGAAGCAGGAATAACAGGCTCCTCAGGCTCTATTGGAATTGAAGGGGCAGTCTGCTCTGGTTCGGGTTCCGGTTCAGGTTCTGGTGTTTCGGCTTCTGCCACCCGGACGGTTCCTTCCCATTGTTCATATCCCTCCTTGGAAACAGTAACTTCATAAGTTCCCTGGCTCAGGGAAAAGGTTGCCCTTCCTTCCTGGCCGGTTGTGCGCCCATTCCCGTCAATGGATACGAGGGCTCCTTCAACCGGCTCGCCATTATATTTAACAAGTATGCTGAATTCTTCATCTTCGTTGATGCTGGAAGGAATTCCGATTTCAAACTGCCTCCAAATCACGCTAAACTCCTTCACATCCGAATTGAGGTATTCCCCTGACTTAGCTTCTGCAGTGTATTCTCCTGCTTCAGTAGGAATAAACACTGCGGTTCCCTGCAGACCAGTGAAAAGGATTGCAACTGTTCCCTTGCCTTCCTGCTGTATGTATATCTTGATGTCTTTCTTAGTCTTGTCATCCACGGTCACAGTGAAGGTTACTTCGTCCAGCGTGTGGCCGGGAGAATCAACAATAAGCTTCAGCTGGTCTTTTCCATCTCCTCCGGAAGAAGATGGAGGGGTGTATTCTGTGCTGTTTTCAAATAAGGCAAAAGTGCTAAAGGTGCTGAAGTTGTAGAACCCTATTGCTTTGAACGTGCCAAATGGGGTAGGTATTGTAACATTTTCCTGGTCCGGAACAACGCTCCATGTGCCTCCGGAATAATCCAGGACCTGAAGGTTGGATTCATTCCTCCCAACAATATCAGCATCAGTATATATGATGCCGCTCATGTTCACATTAAGCCCTGTTGTGCTATCCATGTCAAACATCAGGCCAAGAGAATCGTATGTGGCTGGCTGGCTGGCTGGCAGTGCTGCTCTGGAATCAATATACAGGTTTTCCACAGTATCATTGGTGAATGAAACGTCTAGGCCAATATACGTATTTCCAAACGTGGAAAGAAGGGCGATTTCAGTGAGGGGCGGATTGTCTTCAGGAATCGCTTTGTTCATTGCAAAGTCCTGGCCATTGGAATCAAATGTGCAATTGATGAGCATTGCGCCCGAATTTGGATATGGAGGACAACCTCCAAGATAAACAGTGCACAGGTCGGGCATAGGCATATATGGGTCAGCCAGTTCAAGCCCGATTGCATTGGATTCCATAACAACGTCAATTCCATAGAGCAGCCCAACTCCTCCAAATACAAGGCCTGAACCCGTATTGTGGTGGAGAGAAGCGTTGTAGAGACCTCCAGTTGGACCCACGGGCGTAATATAAGAAGAAAATGAAATCCCGTCTCCGGTGTTAAGATATACTTCACTGTTATTTATCAAAACCCCCTCAGAATAATTGGAAACTTCGATTCCTGTACCGGTGTTGCTATATACCTGGCTGGATTCCATCATCAAGCCCGTTATGCTCTCCAGGCTGATTCCGCCAAGGCCGTTGTTGCGCACTTCGGTCCAACCTAACCCAAACAATTCCGAATTGCGCTCCCCATACCATCCATAGCCGGGGTTGTTGTGTATTGAAGAATTGAATAAGATTATGCCTCCAGAGCCAAAACCTCCCCTAAAATTCCCGCTCCAGATTCCATGCCTTCCATTAGAATATACTTCCGTATTGTTGAACCAGACCAAATAAACGCTGTCATTTTCCTGGATTGAGATTCCATCCTGCGCATTATCATATATTGTCATGTTCCTGAAATGCGCATTTGCAGAATTGTTTACCCAAAGGCCATCTATGCTGTTATTATGGATTACAACTTCATCTGCACAAACAGAGAGCATGCCCATGTCCACTCCCCCAATGGAGCTGTTGTAGTAATGCACATTCCTCATTGAGCCTCCAAGCGGGGCAAAAAGCTCGAGCCCTGCAAACGCCCCTCCAAAACGAGTCTCGTTAGTAAGGACAAGGCAGAAGCCCATTCCCATCGGGTCGCAGATTTCACCAAAGATGCTTGCATTGCTGGTATTCCAGTGGTTTGAGTCTGTGGAGTGGCCAACTATCCCTGTGATGTTTGAACCCCCCACCAATATAGGAACTACCCCTATCCAGCCATTATTGTGCCCAGTTACATTGAAGAGCTGGGCATCACCTTCATCCCATGGGTCCCAGTCATTGGGCTGCCCAGTATATCCTGAGATGTCCTGAAGGCCACAGATTACTGCTACGCCGGCAACTCCATTATCATATCCAAGATAATTCTGCCCAAAAGAGCCATTTCCGAGCACGATTCCCATCCCGCTCATCAGGTTATTGTACGAAGTGAGATTCTCCACTATTCCATGGGTCGCAGAAATTCCAATTCCTCCGGAAAAATTGGAGCCAATTGCATAAGATTCAGTAACAGTGATGTTCCATGCACTGGAATATTCTGCAGGGTCAAAATAGCTCGTGTCATACATTGAAACAAGGCCGTCGGAGCCTGAGCCGCCAAAGAGTGCATCGTATGCACCAAATTCCGCATAAACATTGGAAATGTTGCAGTAAGAAAGGTCTCCTGCAACTCCCCCCCAGAGGTATATTGCTAATGAAGAAGTATTGTATGAATCCAGGTTGGAAACTGAGCAGTGCTGTACATCACGGAAGTATACTCCCACTCCAGGTTCAGTTGCCACCAGGCCAGAGTCATATATATGGCGCTGGGTAACCTCATCCACATACAAGTGCTGGCCTTCCCAAAAGCAGATTCCTGCATGCGTATCATGCATATAGATGTCACTCAAGTATAGGTAATCTGCCCCCCTTGCATAAACTGCCTGGTCTGTACAGTTGTAGGCTTCATATCCTGCTACAGTTGTGCGGTTGTTGCGGTCTAGAACCAGGCAGTGGTCGCTGGAGTTGTATATAGTATTGTTGTAGAGAAGTGAGTCGTTTATCCTGTCCAGGTTCATTCCCCAGTTGAAGCCGGAAATTGTGCAGTTTGCAACTGTTACATTCGATTCTTCAAAAACAAATATCCCTGCACCTGCTCCGGAGCCGTAAATTCCATAACCGCCACAGTCAAGCGTAACGTTGTCAGTTGTAACATTGATGCAGTTTCCCCCTGCAAGAAACAAATCGTTCTGCACAACGTAGAGCTCATTGGGTGTGCTCAGGTTCATGCAGGTAGCAACAGGAGTAAGGGAAAAAACAACTCCCATGACCAAAAACAGGATAAATAACTTCTTGAACAACATAAATTGCATTCACAATAATATATATTAAAGGTTGCTTTTTGAACAGAAGGAGAGAAGGAGTTTTAAAGAATATGCAAATAAGGTATAGGCAAGGTAGTCAAAATGAAAGAACTCATAATTCATGCAGATAAAGTTTCATACGAAGTAACAAAAAAAACCAAGCTTGCTGAGGAGATTTCGGAGGAAGAAAAATCCGGCGAAATGAAGGATGTTCTCTGGGTCCGCATAGCAGTAGAGAAAGGGGATGAAGGAGATATTGATTCCCTGGTGGAGCAAGCAGTTAAAGATATTGAGGAAGTTTCTGGACAGGTTAAAACCAAAAATATTATGCTTTACCCTTATGCGCACTTGCTGATGGGAAGTAAGCCATCAAAGCCCGAAGCAGCACTTGAGTTGCTTAAGAGGATGGGGGGTAAATTGAAGGAGGATGGTTTTACTGTAATGCGCTCTCCATTTGGATGGTACAAAAAATTTACTGTGGAATGCAAAGGGCACCCCCTAAGTGAATTGTCCCGGGTATTTGTAGCTGAGGAAACTGAAGGGGAAACAGCTGTTGCTGCTATGGAGAAAAAAAGGGAGCCCCAAGTATCCGTAGAAGTTTCTGAGTCAGTAAAGGCAGAAGCGAAAATGGCAAATCGCTTCTACATCATGGATACGAATGGGGAGCTTGTAGATATTGATAAGTTTGATTTCAAGGGGCATGAGAGCCTGAAGAAATTTGCAACCTATGAAACGCAGAAACTCCGTGCATATGAGCGGGAGCCTCCGCACATAAAGATTATGCAGGAACAGGAGCTTGTGGATTATGAACCAGGAAGTGATGCAGGAAATTTCCGATTCTATCCAAAGGGGAGATTAATCAAAAAACTGCTTGAGCGCTCAATTACTGATTTCTGTGTAGATTATGGGGCAATGGAAGTTGAAACCCCGATTATGTATGACTTTGAGCACCCTTCGCTCAAAAAATACCTAAACCGGTTCCCGGCAAGGCAGTATGTAGTTCTAAGTGAAGACAAGGAATTCTTTTTGAGGTTTGCTGCGTGCTTTGGGCAGTTCCTGATGACACATGATATGGTGTTTAGCTACAAGCAGCTCCCTATGCGCATGTTTGAATTAACCAAATATTCTTTTAGGAGGGAACAAACAGGGGAGCTTGCCGGGTTAAAGCGGCTGCGTGGGTTCACGATGCCTGATATGCATGGGATTTTGAAGGATATGGAGCAGGCAAAGACCGAGCTTGAGCAGCAGCTGGAGATAAGTATGGAATGGCTTTCTTATGTTGGGCTGCTGGGCGGAAGCGAAGTTGGCTTTAGGATACTGACTGAATTCTACGAGAAAAACAAAGAGTGGTACAAATCCCTGGTCAAAAAAATCGGAAAGCCAATCCTGGTGGAATTGTTTGATGAGCGGTATGCATATTTTGTAACTAAATTTGAATTTAATTTTGTAGATGCAATGGAAAAGGCAAGTGCGCTTACAACCGTGCAGATTGATGTGGAGAATGCAGACACTTACGATATTTGGTATGTTGATGAGGAAGGGAAAAAGAAGAGGCCATTGTTCACCCACGCATCAATTTCCGGGAGCATTGAGCGCGTGATGTATGCGTTGCTGGAAAAGGAGGCAATGAAAATGGCAAAAGGGGAAAAGGCAATGCTTCCCTTATGGCTTTCACCTACTCAAGTGCGCATACTTCCCATTTCGGAAAAGCATTTAGAGTTTGCGCAGGAAGTGCTCAGCCAGCTTGGGGAAAATGTGCGGGCAGATATTGATGACTCTGCTGAAACACTTGGGAAGAAAATAAGGAATGCGCAAAAGGAATGGATTCCGTACATTGCAGTAATTGGGGATAATGAAGTTGAAAGCGGAAAAATCACAGTTAATATTCGCGAAACCGGGGAGAAAAAGGAAATGAATGGAATTGAATTGAGGGCCATAATAGAAGAAAAAACAAATGATATGCCTTTTGAGAAACTCTCGCTTCCGAAACTGATTTCAAAGAGGCCGACTTTCAGGGGCTAGAATGTTTCGCCTTCTTCCATATTTGCGAATGCTTCATCAATACCAGCATGCTCATCATCTACTGACTGGCCTTCACTTGTCCCAATAATAGATTCCCTGGGGTGCAACCTGCGGATTGCCTCGCCAATATAATACTTGATTGTGCTGTCAGGGTCTCTCCTGAATGCCTTAACCAGGTGGGGATGCGTTTCCAGGGATTCCTTATCCGTAAAGAGGCTCATGCTAAACATTTTGTAGAATGAGCCTCCATTCATCCTCAGGGGATATGTGCCCAGGAAATGCTCAAGGAACTCTCCTCTTACTTTGGGGAGGTCTTTTAGCAGGTTCATGTAACCTATGATTGCTTCAAGAGCATCAAAGATGTCATCCGGTTCATGGTAAATCATCCTTCCTGGGCTTTTGGCTGCTTTTTCAAATATGATATTGAGGTCTTCATCTGCACGCACTTCTGAAAGATTTTCCCTGTTCATAAGTGCAAAGAACATCTCTGCACTGAATCCCGCATCCTGAACGGCCTGCTGGAAATCCCTGAGTTCCTGTTCAACAAAGTACCCAAATCTCCCTACAATAAAAGGTTCTGGCCCATAGGGCCTGTCCTCCTGCTTGGCAACAAGGTCCTGTAGCCAACCGATGAGGGTAGTGTATTTAGCTTCCCGGGAAAGCCTGAATGCAAGCCCTATAATGGGATTTGGAATTTTTGTGGATTTCGGGTCCGGAAGATTCAAACCCGCAAGCACTCCAAGCCCTTCCATCCCGCCAAGCTGCCCATATGGCTTGGAAATTTCCGGGTGACCAAGAGCATACATAAAAGTCCTGGGCCTGTGTTGGCTCAAAAGAGTAAATGTAACTGCTTTGGCATATGCATCAAATAGATTCATTTCCCTTGTCTCATTGCCGCGGGGCTTGGAGCTAAGTATCGTAAATGCCCAATCTTTGATTGCATCACCAGGAGTTGTGCTTCCACTCCGTTCTTCCCACTGATTTGTCCTATGAATTGCCTCCTTTTTGTGCAACTTGGCAAAACTCCTCTGGATTTCATCTGATGTTTTTGAGATTGAAGTAAGCAGTCTCTGCTCGCGATTATACTTCCACCTGCGTTCAAAAATCATCTTCTCAACATCGGGTTCGAGTCCTTTAAAATTCTTGAGAATTACTTCCATTGCCTCTTCAAAAGACGGCTTAAATCTTTCTGGAATGCGAAGCATGAATTCTGCAAGATTTTGCTCGACCATGCTGTGCTCCCTCAACTCCTTTGCATCCATGGAAGCAGCAGTTGCTTCCAGCACTTTCTGAGAAAGGCCTTCCCGGTCTGCAGCTCTCTCGGATGGAGACATTGAAGTAATTTTATTGAATGTTCGATCCGTGGGGATAATGTGCGGGCGGATGTAGATGATACATCCGAATCCTTGGGAAAGAAAATCAGGAATGCGCAAAAGGAATGGGTTCCATACATTGCAGTAATTGGGGACACGGAAGTGGAGTCTGGAAAAATTTCCGTAACCCTCAGGGAAACAGGGGGAAAGAAGGAAATGGATGGAGTAGAGTTAAGGAGCATGGTTGAAGAAAAAACAAATGATATGCCCTTTGAGAAACTCTCGCTTCCAAAAGAATTAAGCAAAAGGCCTACGTTCAGGGGCTAGAAATTCTCGCCCTCTTCCATCTTTGCAAATGCCTCATCAATACCAGCATGTTCGTCATCTGTTGACTGGTCTTCACTTGCCCCAATAATAGATTCCCTAGGGTGCAACCTGCGGATTGCCTCGCCAATATAATACTTGATTGTGCTATCAGGGTCTCTCCTGAATGCCTTAACCAGGTGGGGATGCGTTTCCAGGGATTCCTTATCCGTAAAGAGGCTCATGCTAAACATTTTGTAAAACGAACCTCCATTCATCCTCAGGGGATATGTGCCCAGGAAATGCTCAAGAAACTCTCCTCTTACTTTGGGGAGGTCTTTTAGCAGGTTCATGTAACCTATGATTGCTTCAAGCGCATCAAAGATGTCATCCGGTTCATGGTAAATCATCCTTCCTGGGCTTTTGGCTGCTTTTTCAAATATGATATTGAGGTCTTCATCTGCACGCACTTCTGAAAGGTTTTCCCTGTTCATAAGTGCAAAGAACATCTCTGCACTGAATCCCGCATCCTGAACTGCCTGCTGGAAATCCCTGAGTTCCTGTTCAACAAAGTACCCAAATCTCCCTACAATAAAAGGTTCTGGCCCATTGCGCCTGTCCTCCTGCTTGGCAACAAGGTCCTGTAGCCAACCGATGAGGGTAGTGTATTTGGCTTCCCGGGAAAGCCTGAATGCAAGCCCTATAATGGGATTTGGAATTT
>JGI10211J14876_10001229_pt1 | contig 11248 bp, 10 predicted proteins | sample Etolagsediment_FD_14876 | JGI IMG/M metagenome (IMG submission 14876)
GGCGGTGTTGCCGGAAAAAGGCACGCCGCTAATTGACGCCACTTCAACGCCATTAACCTGCAACAAATTTGCATTTAAAACACCACGATTGATGTAATAATTTCCGACAGAAGTGCCAGATGCCTTTAATAGCGCATTATCTCTCAATGTAGCTCCTAAAGCAGCATCTAATCCTGCCGCTGTGATGCGAGGCTGGGCTGGAGAAGCTAAATTTTTAATGAAAACGAAGTCCCTAGTTGAAGCGTCTCTCACTCCAACCAAAGCAAGAATGTCTTTGCCTTTAATAGTAATATTTCCCGATATTGTCGTTACGCTATTTCCTAAATTATCCCATGTTGTCTCTTGACTTGCAACATCGGCAAGATTATCTTCAGCGACAAGCCCCGGAAATGCCATTACTGTTCCTCCCAATTAAGCATAGCACTAGCAATACCACTTCCTGCGCGAGATGTCGCCATTACAAACAATGCTCCAGTATTGAAAACAGAACCTGGTGGTCCTGTAATAAACATCTTATCAGGTCCAAACACATGACTGAGATCGTAAGTTTTTGTTTCTCCTGAACTAATAAATACTGTTGCAACGCGATCATTAATTGGCATGACGTAAGTTCCTTGACGGTCAACTAAAACAGCAGACAATGGATCGGAAATGGCGTCTTCAAATTTATGAGCAATGTACCCACTACCACCAGCAGCGGTGGTGCTTAAAGTGATGCCAGTTGAAGTAGTCCAAGTCGTGATAGCAGTTGTTGCGCCGCTGCCAACAGTTGTAATGTTTTCTCCTTGACTAATCACTCCATTGCTAATTTGGCCATTATCCATTACTTCGGCCACAACTGCAATTGGCCATGGAGAACCACTCACAGTGACGCTATTGCCGCCTGCTGCTATGGTGGACGTGGTTCCCGTCGTGACAGTGAAATCAGTTGCTTCGTTGCATGCCAGAGCGCTTGGATAACGCACCTCACCATTCACTTGTCCAGTCGTAGCATTAAAGCCAAGTCTCGGGTAAGAACTAGCAAACCAAACCACGTCCTTAGTGTCGTCATAAGTGCCGCTTGCTTGAGGCCATAAGCCAAGCCTCCAATAGCCAGCGCTGTCTTTACGATAGATTGTACCCTGCTCGATGCCACTAGGAATTACAACGTCTCCTACGGCATATTCATTAAGTCTCGACAGCGAAATTTCAGAAAGAGACGATGGAAGAGAACGATCAACTGTAATTTCCGTGAGGCCAGAATTGATTGCCGTGACGTGAGTCATGTACACACCATCGCCATTAACTTTCACGCGACGACCAGTCAGATAGTTAGTAGTTCCGCTTATTTCAGCGCTAATGTCTGGAAACTGACCTGACGCAAGAACAAACTTTGTGCCTGTATTAACGCTTCCAGAATATGTTGCGCTGCTGCCTCGTGAAATTGATGATCCCGTGCCATAACCATACTGCACGCCGCCACAACTATTGGCTCTAAAAATAAGATCAAATCTCGCATCAACAGAAGCATAAGCAGAAAGACTTATTGGATAAACAGCCCTTTGATTTCCCACTCCATTGATCTGCCCTTTAATGTTTAAGCCAAGTAGCGAACGACTATTCGTGTCAATGTTTTTCGGACTTTCAAGATTAGCAGCACCTAAAATAACAGTGCCCTTATCACCACCATCGATGTAAACACTACTGCCATAAAGATTGATAAATGTTGGCACTTCAGCTCCCGCAACACTGCGAGTGGAAGTAAACATTCGCATGTAGGCGCTGCGAAGACTAGGCTTGGTGTTTTGATTTTCGACAACAATGTAATGCAATTCCACCCATCTTGCCTCTCCATTGCCATCTGGCACATAAACCATGAACTTAGCGCCAACAGCGCCATACCAACTGAATTCAATCTTGAACATTGTCACTCTGGACAAGTCAAGATTCCAACCAGTTAAACCCTCGTTTGCGAAAATGCCATCACCGGACCATTCGTCCCTGGGAATTTTTAACGTGGGAAGACCAGGAGACGTGCGAACAATATAAAGATCAACACCACGCTCTAATTGAAAATAATATCCATCACCATAGTCATTTTTGCAGCCCCATTGAATAATCTCCCCCTCTGTATCCGTAAGCGTTGACATGCGAACGCCCATGGTGAAACCAGTGACGCGACCAGGCTGGTATCTGAAAGCGCGTTTGCTAGTCCATCCAGCAGTCATCACGCCATTGGTGTAACCACCAGGAAACCTGCCTGAATTGTCATCAAACAAATAAGTGAAGCTTTTTGGCGGAGGATAACTATAAGCTTGAATTGCGCTTTCGGTACTTACATGACGAGTGTATCTCCCGTGATTAATCCCACTGGAATCTGGCTGATTTGTCCAGTCGGCAGGATCACTAAAATAAGTGTAGAAAGAGTTTGGCGCCCATTCTTTGCTATTAATGTCATAAATATTAACAGTATCAAACAAATTTAACGCCGTTTCAGAACGCGGCACACCAAGCAAGCTGATTTCTACTTCACTAGAAGATCTGTTAACTTGATCAACAGTAACTGGAGTTTCGTCGTTAGTAATAACGACAGGTTTGCAGTTGTTGTTTGACGCTAATGCAACAGTCTCCTGCGATTCTCCTGTTAATTGCTCTTGAGTATCAGGATCAACAAGCTCTTGTCCAGTAAGAAAATCAATCAGTTCATTATCAACAGTAATCGTCCCCGCAGGCTCAGCATCCTCCGCAATTTGATAATAATCCTCAATATTATCGCGATACGAGCTTGTCATTAGCTCGCCTCCTTAAACTTGTTCTTCCCACGTTAGCGCAGCGCTCATGTCAACACTGCCCGTCGCAGACTGAGCAAATACATAAAGGCTATCGCCTTCAGAAGCAGTCAATGGATAGGAAAGGTAGTCTTTGTTGTAACCAAAATAAGGCGCTAAGTCAATATCAACACCACCAGCACCAACAAAGAACGTGGCAATAACAGTGCCGCCAGTTACAGTGTCAACGCCTGTACTTGTTGAATACTCAATTGGACTAAGGGATCCAGCAGAGGAGAATGAAGGCGTGGAGGACACGCTTGAGGGATTCTTGATAAGCTTTACCGTAGCCCTGCCGCCACTACCAATACCAAGCCTTGTGGGGTACACTTGCATGCGATTACGGATGGAGTTGATCTCCTCTTTCGTTTGCAATGCAATTAACGTGGTGCCACTGGTGTCAACACTACGGTCAGTGGCGTTACTTTGCGAACGCGCAACAATCGTTCCCTTATCCCCTCCATCGATGTAATACGAAGCACCGTATTTATAAATAGCGTTTTCGTTGCCGCTACCGCCCTTCTGGACAAGATAACTGATAGGAAGCGTTGGATTGCCGAGACTGGGGCTCGTAAGCTGATTCGAGGCGCGAATGTGATGGACCCTCACCCATCGAGCTTCTCCTGCCGTTGTAGCGTCAGGAACATAAGCCAGGAAATGGCCGCCAACGGCACCGTACCAGCTATATTCCATTTTGAACATCGTAACTTTAGAAAAGTCAAGATCCCAAACACTGGTAGCCGTCGCAATGTTGCCATTGGCATCTTGCACCACATCACTATTTCCATAGCTCACAGAAGGAGCAGTGGCGGTGCCTCCGACAGTAACAGTAAAGCTTGATTTGCCCGGTGTGCGGTCGGAGTAATATCGAGTACGGGTTTCACCATCTAAACGATCATGGCTGAAATATTTACGCGGTACGCGATATTCGTAAGTGTAACGATAGTCATTGGGGACAGTCAAGAAGTTTGATGCAACACTGGTAAGGCCATCAGACGATGCAATGCTGCCAATGCTGTTACCAGCACCACGCAAACTAAGGTCAAACAACGCTGCATGAATGTAAGTGAGGCCAGCCCTCACGATCACAAGGTCAGTGCCAGCCGTGCCAATATCACCATCAGAAGCATTAGGAGTGCGAATGCCAGTCTCGTTGCTCTCAAAAGCACTGCTCCGCCTCACGCAGTAAAAATTAAATTCCTTATCGTTGATGCCAGTTTGTCCACCACCTTGCACTTCAATGTAATATCCATCTTTCTTATCAAACGCACCAAATTTCTTGACGTCCGTGTCGTCAGTTGTGGTGTTCATCCTCACGCCGAACGTAGCGGCACTAACACGACCAGGCTGATAACGGAAGAATCGCTTGCTACTTAAAATTTCATAGTCATTTGTAGTTGCACTACCAACTGCAACTTCAGCAGCGCTTTCTGCTGGCAAATGCGTAACAGTACCAGCGCCTTCTTCTTGCCATTCGCTAGGGCTCACGGCATAAGTGGTGACGTCAGCAAAAATACCAAGCGCAACTTCAGCGCGAGGAATGCCAAGCAGGCTAAGGCTAACTTCAGTGATTTGTTGATTCTCTACAACAACAGGAACTGCTTCTTGGTCTGACGCAATGACAACAGGAAGGCTATCCTCCGCCAATTGCGGGCCAGGAGGGATTGGTGCGGTACGGCCAACCGTAACAACACTTACGCCTTCTTTTAATTCGTCAGCCATGAGAATTTACGGGAAACAATTGGAGAGAGTGTTGCCAACAATAACACCACCAGCAACAACAGTGTCTTGCTTTAGTCTATAAACCGAACCGCCAATGGCAGCATCAGTAACACCAGAAAGCGATGGAATAGTGAATGTGTAAGGAGCCCGATAACTGATGTCGGTTAGTCCACTGTAAATGGTGGAACTTGTACCATCATAATTGATTGACGATTCAGTGGTGCCACTAAACACAACTCGTTCCGTAGAAGCAAGACCATGATTGATTTGAGAAATAAAAATACCACTTGCAACTGAAATTAAATTTGAAAGTTCTTGCTCTCGCTCAATCCTTACATCCCAAAACATAGACAATGGAAGAGAGCCTTGCTCTTGAGCGTAAGTGTTTGGGAAAAAAGTGCCTCCAGTTGAAAATGGTTGATCATAGTTGTCCCATATTGTGCCAGTCTGACTCGACGTAAGCCAAAGCCTAATGCGACCGGCGCTCAATGGCTCTTGCTCCTCAATATTGATGTCAACAATTTTTGTGTACGAAGTGTCAGAAGTTTTTTTCCAGACAGAAGAACACACTACAACATCATTTAAATTTACTGGCGTGCCATCTTCGTCTTGTAGCAACAAACTAATGCCATCAAAAAAATCACGCCGCAATAAATGCAGGTTGATGACTGATAATGGAGTTGTAGTAAGGAAAGTGCTCATGCCGCAACTTCTCGATAAGTGAGCATTACGGTGTAGTCGGCAGAACCTGTCAGTACGGCATTAATCTTTTCGCCAGAACTGCTCTCAAATAACCCAAGCGAGTTGCTCATGGTTAAGTTCCCTTCACCAGCAATATGGAAAGGAGGCGTGAGGTCAGTGGAGGCGCCACTTTGAAGTTGCACTGTGCAGCCTGAGTTAGCAGTAATCGCCATTGCTATCACCCGAAGCTTGGTACTTGCCACTGCAGCAATCACGTCACTACTAACGCCACTGGCGACAAAAGCGCTTTTCAGTGCTGAAGTAAAGGCATCGTTATGCACTAAATATGGATCAGCAGTTGACCCAGCACCAGTCGCTTTTACATAAGCAGCATTGCCAGCAGCGTCAAGTCCGTAAAGATTGGCCATATCAAAGAATCAAGAAAATGTAGCGTTGGTTTGACACTCTAGTGCCATTGGAAAATGATACTGTAGAACTTGCCGTGAAATCAAAGACAAGGGCGCTTGATAATTCAACAATACTGTAAGCATAAGGAGAACGCCTACCGTTGATTCCAATTGTAGCAATTCTCGCGCGATAAGAAGGGTTGATTGCGTAATTGTCAGCAGGAAATCTTATGAAATTACTAGCAGTGTCAGCAATTCGTACCCATTGATCATCTGCTGTATTAAGAATATCAACTTCAAACTTTTGAATAAAAGGGTTGTTTTCGGGCGGATTCCAGCAAATCGCAGGATTAATTACATTCAAAACTGAATAGGCCGAATACTGTGGAAACTTCCATCGAATTTCGTTATAGGCCATGATTAGTAGCTCTCCAAGATAATACTGCCTGTCTCGATTGAAGGCACGGCCTGAACACTTGCTGTTGACTGACGACCCAGACCAATATAAGTTGAATTGTCCACAAGGTTAAATTTCGACTCGTCATACAAAGCCCCTAAAACTGTCACCTGACCACTGTCCTCAGACACTGAAATAACTCTGAACTTTCTAACGCTATCGCCATCCTCCTGCAACACCCATGGAGCGCCCGCTACAGGGGCCGCAGAGAGGGCTGGAGACAGCGAAAGCGTTGTCGTGGACCCTGCGCTATTGGTTACGGTGCGAGTCTCTACAGAGCCGTCTGGAAGCATTACAGAGGCTTGATAGGAGGAGCCTCCGACAACAATGAAAGAAGAGTCGATGGAAATAGAGCTAGTTGTGCTACCAACAACTCTTCCCCCATAGCGCTTGCCCCCCTTGGCCGGATCAGCAACGCCAATCACCTCCCCAGGAAGTATGAAAAATCCTTCAGTTGCAACCTTAAAAGTTATGATCTCTGTTTCCAGTTGATCACTCAATAATGTCCATCGACCAATGCGTTGTGCCTGTCCTTGAGATGTGGTGCCAAATGCCCTAACATCAACCTCCCTGTACCCATAGCGATCAATGCCTGCCCTGTCTTCAACATATTCAATTTTGGCCTTATAGAGATCATCCGGGTCGTTCCAGGAAACCAACGCAACTGTTTTTCGCGCTTTTCTTGCAGTGCCTTCGTATTGAAATGGCGGAGACGCAACATTGCCGTCATCATCGACTTCTTGAATCACATTGGCGGGTGAAAAGATCTTTGTAATAGGTTTTATTTTATCTTGAATTGCAACAATCGTTCCTTCGCTGAAATACAGCATACCACGAAACGCTGCTGCTAATGCATTCAAAACTTCATACGCTTCCGCTCTATTAGTAACATAAGCGTTAAACGCAAAGCGCGGCTCGGATCCGCCCCTGCCGTCTGGCACAAGCTCATCACAATGTTGAGCAATGGAATAAAGTGAATAAATGTCAATGTCATTTTCTGTGACAAACTCTCCCGCTCCATAGCGAGTATTTGTTAATAAGTCATAAAAAACCCACGCTGGATTATTGGAGTAGACAGTTTGAAATGTACCGTCCCAAATGCCGCTATAAGACCGTGATTCTGCATCGTAATTACTTGGCACTTTAATCTTGGTTCCCAATATCTCAACTGCTACCCGAGGAACACTTGTAAACTTTTCAGCATCAACCTTGACGCCAATTAATGCACTATTTGGATAACGAAATGATTTCTCATAAATTCCAACAATTGCCTTCCAAAACAAATCATTGGAAATATTTGTTGTAGTAGGATCGTCCGTAAGGCGCTCTAATGTAACAATCCACGGGCCGTTGCCCGTTAATTCATATTCATATTCAAAATCAACAGGGCCTCTACTTTTGCCATTAATGGTTTTGTTTTCGTTGACAATATCAATGCCTCCAATTGGTCTAATTTTGATACTAAATTTCAAAGAACTTTTCTTCACGTCACCACTATCAGTGTCAATCTCAAATAACGAGCCAATACCAACGCGAATACGAACACGATCAATCAAACTTGTAAATGTTGTGCGAGCAACAGCGCCAACTGCTTTTGTTAAACGCACTCCAACAGATTGCTCAGTTCTAACATCATCAAAATCTGGAATGGCACTTTGGCTTTGAGTGCCGGTTCGATATTGAATATTTAAACTTTCTTCTGTAAAATTTAAGCTTCCATCTTCATTCTTAATTGGCACCGTATCAATGTAAGTTCTCTTAAGCGGATCATCCCCTGACGCAAAGCCTTGCACCTCTCCTTCTGCTATAACTGCCAACACAGACGCTTCCGCTCGGCTTCTTAGAGACTCTGGGTCTTCCTCAGGCTCTCGCCCTCCTCCTCCGCCGCCTTTTCCGCCGCCGCCGCCGCCAGAGCCGCTAACCTTGACCGACCATCCTCCATTTTCTTCTTGATATTTCTCTTGTATTCCCATTGTTAAACTGGCACTTGTTTTGTAGTAATTGAAGAGGAAATGATCAATGGAGAAGCCGCTAAATATTTACCGTATACAACTGGAACTGGTTGGCCTTGAGTCGTTGATTCCGCAGCACGATCAAACAGAAAACTATCTCGACGCTCCGATTCGGAGTTTGAATTTTGAAGACGCGGTTGCGGTGTAAGCAATTGCGATACACCTGTTAAAACAAGCCCCAATCCCAAAGAAAACAACACGCCACTTCCTAAAGCAAATCCAGAACCAGCAGCAAATCCAGCAAACAAGCTTCCGGCGGCAACACTACCACCAAACGAAACAAACGCTAATGCAACAAGTGCAACTCCAATCAAGATCCTACCAGTAGCGCCAGACCCTGTAACGATTGGCGCAATAACTAGCCGCCGACAAGGCAGCATCACTCCCTCATATTCCATTCCATCGGGATCTTGATCCACCAAGCGAAAACCAATACCTTGCTCATGAGCGCATCGCAAATATTCCCTGAATCCCTCAATTTGATTTGACAATGCAGAAATCACGTCGCGAGGAGAACGCGCCATGAAGCTGTAATGACGGCCAAATTTCTTGCCAAGCTTGCCCAATAATTTGACCTCAACCCTTTGCATTTTCTGCATTACATCAGGCTCCTATGGCGCAAAATCTTATTTGTATGTTTCTGCCAATACCCACCATAGATATTGGCTTCGGATAGTCTATCAAAAAGATGCTGATAAAAAATGCCTCTCTTTGAATCATGGATAATTCCAACATGGTTTGGAAAATTACTTTGCAATTGCATTAGCAGTATGTCTCCTTTGTTTAAGTTGCCACTGGTTTCTTCAAATCCTTGACTGCTGAAATTCTTCTCAAACATTCGCCATTCACTACTTTCCCATTCAAATTCACAACCCCGCTCATAGTCATCTAATTCAATATCGAACTCATTTTTATAGTAATTTTTTACTAAGCCATAGCAATCATAAATACCGTAAATCCATGGCCTTTGCAAATAAAGCGCATTTATTGGATCCATATAATGCCATTGATTAAAAGCAGCGCAATACATAACCCATGGCACGCCAAGTTCTTTGCAGGCTTTGATGTCATTCATGCTGAATTTATTATCGGCTCTCGGATGCGAATGAAACACTGCCTCAACTCCAGTGTTAAGTTCGTCAACTCGCGCATAAGATGCTGCATCAATAGCAAAACTGGACAATGGATCGGAATGTATGTTTTTACATGGCCAAAATTGACCAGCAGCAATTAAACCGCAAGCTTCTTCAGGGGCGCATTCTTGCGTGTAAGCAATTAAATCGTTTTTTAATAACTGCCAGTTTGTCATTGTGGATTGATTGCCCCTGGAAATCCGCCGAATGGCAAAGATGTACGCGATGGTGGATTAATGCTATCAGGAAATCTTAAGCTACAACTTTCAGTGCGCTTACCGCATACATCACTATTCCATAGAGGATCAGAGGCAGGAAGATTGCCCACGGCCACATTCAAGGCGCTTTCAGCAGCACTTAAATTGCTTTGCGCTGTTGATACGACTGCCTCCTTCGCGGCAAGATCACTTGTAGCAGTAGAGCATGCAGCGGCATCAAATACCCACTCTTCAATCCTGTGATACCTTGTATACTCCTCATTTGGACCATTAACAGTTTCTTCTATTGTGCCTTCTCTGTAAACTTTACCAAGATCAACGACAGAGTTGTTCCATATTGCTGTAACCGAGGAAGGATCTGAATCGTATTCGCTTTCATATTCAAATTCAACATAGTATTTGGGACTAGACTCTCGCTCGTATTGACTTTGATTCAACGTGTAATTGTCTACAGTATCTCCGCATTTGCTTTGCTTTATGGCCGCTGCAGCGTCTCTTTCTGCAATAGCATTTTTAAGCTCATCCCTCCGCTGCAATACTAAACCATGTGCATTGATAACTGCAATTGCTTCAGCCGATTGCCCTGATGTGGAGATTAAATTATCATTCACATCATAAACAGGCGCTCCTGTATAGCCGCATTCACTGCTTCTATATCGCCATTGACAATAATTTTGAGTGATAACACGACGAGGAAGCTTTAATCCTTCTAAATCAAAAATGCTCGCCAGTTGCCATGTAATGCTCAATGCATTCTCTGATGTTTTACGTTCGATATAGTAAATATCAATGGGAAATTCCTGCGTGGAATCAGCATCGGGTTCTCCGTCAAGATATTTACCTAACGTGCGACGCCTTGTAACTTTGGCCCCCACAAGATCATCTAACGGATCAATGATTGAAGCGAACGTACCCAATACGTTGGCCACCGTTAAGGACGGCTGAGCAATTTGACCAGTTGTATTCTTCTCATAACCAGTAGCCAAAATAGGCAAAGGCTCGTAAGTATTGCCTTTCCATTGAATTTTTGAGTCGTCAGGTTTTAATTGATTTGTAAAATAAAACTTATCATTAGAGTCGCCAGTAATTAGCGATAGGTCAAGATCAAACATCTCGACGATGGCATCATGCCAGCCCTTTTGTACATCAGACTGAAGGGTCATAAATCCTCCTTACAACAAAAGAAAAAATATTACTATCAGGCCCTATAGCCCTTCGTTGCCATCTATTTGGCTCAAGTCTGTATTTATATTTTTGATCGTCCATGAAAAATTGGCTATAGAAAAAATCTCCCTTCAAGGATGCAAGTTGATCATCAAGTGAATTTGCTAATTGATCTGAAATTGGAACAGTTTCAATGGAATAAGACCTAATGTCATCATTTAACTCTTCAGGACTAACCTGTTCATATCCATCGCCAAACTGGACACGTTTAGTCCTCGTGCCTCTTTCTACAGTAAGTCCATATTGACATGGAATTGCAAAAGTTGGTTGTGTCATCAGCGCTTACCTGCCAATACGCCACCAGGACGCAGTTCTTCAATGATAACCTGTTTTACTGCCCCTTCAAGTTTACGTCCTAAATTATTTGCCCCTCCATTACCTTCAGAACGAGCCTGACCGTTGTTTACGTTTACTGTAATGTTGCTGACGATGTTCTTTGCATCGCCACCAAGCTCAACAGGGATTGATTTACCATCAGGCAATGGCACAATCGCTTCATTGTAACGGCCCTCTCCCACGAGGCCAAGCGTGGGACCATTGACGATGCCACCATTGGCAAAAGCTTGGAAGCCGCCAGTCAACACGCC
>JGI10211J14876_10001230_pt1 | contig 11244 bp, 9 predicted proteins | sample Etolagsediment_FD_14876 | JGI IMG/M metagenome (IMG submission 14876)
AGTATTATTTTTCATATATGAAAATATTATTTCATATATGATAATAAAATGGAATGACATATGTCAACCCTCTTTTTCTTAAAAGCAGCTATTTTAAACAGGATATATTTTTACCATTGACAATGTGAGACGTTTCACCTTACTTTTTAAAAACATATCTAAGAAATAAAGAATCAATCATTAGTTGAAAATGATAGGCCAAAGGGAGTTTCTCTAAAACAAATGGTGAATAAGGGGGAGATATGGTAACATCAAAAAATCAGGAAATTGATAATTTAATTCAGTTCGCAATGGAGGTGATTCGTAGTTCAGGAGAGAAAGCGCTTTCCTATTATGGCAGGGGTAAGCCAGATGTTAAATTCGATGAGGGGTTGGTTACAGAGGCCGAACTCAGCCTGATGAAGTTTTTCCAAGATCAACTCCATGCCCATTTTCCTGATCACCAGGTATTTAATAGTAACCAAAAGAACAAAGGATACACTCATGAGGGAAAGAGATACCTATGGATTTACGATGCCTTAGAAGGGGTAGCAAATTTTCAGGCTGGAATTCCCATATGGGGAAGCTCTCTGTCTCTTCTTGAGAATTTTTGGCCAATCTTAGGCATTTTTTATATGCCTGCAACTGACGATCTTTTTCATGCCCAGGCAGGGCAAAAAGCCTTCTTAGGAAAAAAGGAAATCAGTATTTCTACTCAGGAAACTATTAACGACGAAAGCCTTCTGCTCACCTACTCACGGTTTCACCATCATTATNATTCNACATTTCCNGGTAAAATNCGCGACNTNGGATGTACTACTGCTCATATATGCTATGTTGCCATGGGTCGNGCTGAAGCGGCTGTCATTGTTAATGAGNCCTATCAGGATCTNGCNGCNGCTCGCGTTATAATTGAAGCAGCAGGAGGNAAGATCTNNAAAATGGANGGAAGCGANTTTNTGCTTGACGAATACTTGGATGGGCAAAGAATAGAAGATCATCTCATGGTCGGNGCCCCTGGAATNTNCTCGCAAGTTCGCACCTATTTGCAAGAAAATCTTTAACCTGAATGACTGGAGGTTAATGGAAAATGACAGGCTACGTGGCGATAATTTCTCTGCAAAAGTTGCGGTGTTTTATGTCTACAAATATCTTTGGCAATAGGGCATCGCACAGAAAAGGGGCAGCCATTGGGTTCAACTGAATCTGTAACATGTTTGAAAGAGCTTTGGGGGATACCGCTTGCGCTGTCGATCAATAACTTGGTGTAGGGATGGCTGGGATGAGATAAAATAAGATGAGCAGGACCAACTTCCACTAAGCGACCAGCGAGCATTACCCCGATTCGATCGCCAATTTTTCGTGCCAGACCGATATTGTGAGTAACAAAAAGCATAGATAGACCTAATTCGGTCTGGAGATTCAAAAGCAACTTCAATACCTTGGCCTGGATGCTGGGATCCAGTGAGCTGGTTGGCTCATCTGCAACCAGAAGGGAGGGACCAAGGACCAGGGCACGAGCCAGACATACACGCTGTATGGCCCCCATATTGAGTTCATGCGGATAGCAGCCCAAAAATACTGGATCAGACGATAGATGAACATCGGCCAGAATATTAGTGACAATTTCTTTAAGTTTAATTTGATTTTTGGCAAGGCCATGGATTTTAAGTGGCTCTGCAACACTATCAAAAACAGTAAAGCGATGGCTGACAGAGTCGGCCGGGTTTTGATAAATCACACCAATGCAACGAGCCAGGGAGCGGTAATCCTGGTGCATCCATTTATCCATATCGCGCCCACTAAAGAGCCTTGCACCACTGTCTGGCTTAAGCACCCCGGCGGTAATCATTGCGAGGGTAGTCTTACCAGAACCGGTTTCACCCACTAAACAGAAGACCTCACCGCATTTGATTTCCAGTTCGATCGGATGAATGGCAACAGTTTGTCCGTATTGCTTACTTACTCCTTTGAGTTCCACAAGGTTGGCGATTCCATGCCGCAGACAACGAACCATATGGTTGTCAATTGCATCCAAAGCAACGGTTCCCGCTCGACATTTTTCAATAGCCTGAGTGCATCGGTTTAGAAATAGACAACCTGTCGGGGGAGCGTGGCCATCTTTATGTGCGGAGAGAGGGACTTGGATATGGACGTGCTGATAGTTGGCTTCATTGTTGTGGCCATGCTGATGTATAAAGCGGTAGAAGGCATCGCCACGAATGCCACCTAAATCCCTGGTAGTTGTCATAGCAGGATAGGATCGTCCAAGAACAAGTGTATACGGGTGAAGGGGACGAGAGAAAAAATCCTTCGAGGGCATAATTTCCATGATCTGGCCAAGATAGAGAAGGACAACAGTTTCGGCCAGATGAACTGCCAACTCCAGGTCGTGTGTGATCAAAAGAATTGCTTTACCTTTATGCTTGGCGTGATTTATATAATCACCCACAAAAGACTTATTGAAGGCATCTAAGGCTGAGGTGGGCTCATCTAACATAATCACTTCTGGGTCCAGGATCGTAGCCATAGCTAATAAGACTCGTTGAGCCTCGCCCCCACTGAGTTGATGGGGATAGCGGGAGTGATATTCTCCCTTGACTCCCATTCGGGATAGTGCTTTGCCAGCCAGCGCATGGGCCAAGGATTTACTTACGGAGCCATGTTGAATCAGAGGTTCAGCTACTTGATCGATAATTCGATGTACAGGGTTGAGATTGGACGAGCCGTTTTGAAAAACCATACCAATTTTCTCCCAACGGATCACGTTTAGTAATGATTCTCCAAGGTGATCGATTCGTTGTCCGTTAAGCTTTATTTGACCCTGTCGGATTGCATTTGAAGGAAGTAATCCCATGCAGGCCTTGGCAAGGGTAGTCTTTCCGGAGCCAGACTCTCCTACCAGAGCCAGACATTTACCTGGTGTGAGCGCAATGCTGATATCCTCCAAGGCCTGGATACGGTGGGCACCGTCTTGATACATAATATGTAAGTTTTTAATCTCCAAACTCATAACGCTCCTCACTGCAACTTAGACAAGCCGGAATAAAAAATAGTCAAAAGAATTGAAAATGAATGATTAACTATTAATGATTTGTTTTGCTCTAATGTTTTGATTTTACAATTTCCTAAAAATTGCGCGAAACTATTAAATTTTAAATTGCCAATAGAAAATCTTCAATACATCGGTTATTGAGAAATGCTGCCAAAAAACATATGCTCCCACCAAAGTCCGCATTATTAAGCACCTACTATTTCTTTCAGGCGTGGATCCAGCACCTTCTCAAGGCTTATTGCTAAGAATGTGACAGCCATAATCAATAAAGATAAGCAGGCAATAGGAGGCAGGAGCCAATTCCACCATATGTCCATATAATAATATTTAAGGGCATAACTAATCATCATGCCCAATGACTTGCGGCTGGGATCAAATAATCCTAAGAAGGCAAGGGATGCTTCCATGAACATGGCTATTCTTGCCTTTTCAGAAAAGCCAATAAGGTAGAGTGGAAACATCTCGGGCATCAGATGACGCCGGATGATATACAAATTGCCACCACCGATCTGTGTAGCTGATTTGATATGGAGACTCTCTCTTAGGGTAAGGGTCTGTGCACGGATCGCCTTGCTGATAGAAGGCCACATCATGCCAGATAGAATAAGGGCCAGAATCCACGGCGATGGTCGGAAAAGGGCTGCTGTAAGCACAAGAATCATAATGGCTGGAATGGCCAGCAAAACATCGGCTATGCGCATCAGAATCATATCAACCAGACCACGAAACCAACCTGCGATCAGCCCCACTATGATCCCGAATGCCAATGCGATTATACCGCTGAGTAATCCAAAGCTTGCAGTGTTGCGGACAGCAAATAGAAGCTCGGAAAAAATATCTTGTCCACCGTCGTTAATACCTAGGAAGTGCCTGGCTGAGGGTGGTGAGATTGGTGCAAAAGAGATGTCCCAGGGATCGAATGGAGCCAGCTCTGGACCCAGCAGTGTTACGGCAGCAAAAAAAATTGACAAAAAAAGGCCTGCCATAAGCCAGGGGTCCCGAAAAAATGTTCCAGTGGAATTAATTGGCATGTTGAATCCTTGGGTCAATTATTCGATAAACTATTTCCAAACATAAAATGGTTGCCAGAACCATCAGGGAAGAAACCAGAACGATGGCCTGAATGAGTGGCAGATCCCGCGCCTGAATTGCGTTAAACAGAAGAGTGCCCAGGCCTGGATAGGAAAAGATAGTCTCTACCACTAATGCGCCTGTTACCATAAAGGCTAAGCGTAGACCGAAGCGCGTTACCAAAGGCAATAGGGCATTTCTGGCGGCATGGAGATACCGGACTCTCCATGCAGGCAGGCCTTTGGCTCTCGCTGTTGTCACAAAAGATTCCTTTATCACCATCATCATACTATTGCGTGTGAGCAAGAAATTGCCCGGGAAATAGGCCAGAATAAGAGTGGCCAGAGGCAATGATAGGTGGTGGCATATATCGATCAGCCGAGCCCAGAAAGATACATCAGCATAGGCTGTTTCTGCCCCAGCCGTCGGAAACCACTGCAAGTTGAGGGAAAAAACTACTAAGAGGATAACGCCTGTACTGATCTCGGGAACCCCCTCAATAACCGTTATCCCGCCCACCATCCCTTTTTCCACCCAACTATCCCTTCGCCAAGATACTTCTACACCTGTCACGAATCCTATGATTATGGAGATTATATTAGCAGCACCCAATAGCAGCAGGGTCCAGGGAAGTGCAATAAAAAAAAGTGTGGAAACAGGAGTCAAAAATGCGTAAGAATATCCCCAGTCCAAGGTTAGCAGGTTGACAAGATAATCTCCGATACCCGAGTTTTCGGTATAATAGGCCATGAGTTCTGCTTCCTGATCTGGTGTGAGGCTAACGTCGGAACTCGAATACATTGCTGTTACAAAATCGCCTGGCAGCAAATGTGGCAAGGAGTAACTCAGATAGATCATGGCCAGGGCAGCTAAGCCATATGAGATAACAAGGACGAATCGTCTTGGTACTGATTGCTTTTGATCAGAAACCATATTCACTACTCCAATGCTCCATCATTCCATTGCTCCGAAAAATTCTGAAAAAGCCAGAATTTTTAACCTCATTGAGAGAAATAAATAAATGCCGGTCCTCACTTTATTTAATTAAGGACATCTTGTTCTGTGCGATGGGGATACCTATAGAAATGCCCCCCTTTGTATAATACCACCGGATGCCCTTTTTGGGGTTATAAGCGGCCATGGAGGCCGGATAATATAGCGAGATTGCCGGCACTTCGTCGGCATATATCTCCTGTATTCTGCATACTAAGGCCTTGCGTTTGTCCATATCCATCTCGGCAAGCTGGGCTTGAAGAAGCCTATGAAGCTCCTTGTTGTCACCAAAGCGGGCCGATTTTGAACCCATAAACTCGGGATTTATCATCATGTTAAGTATTCTTGCGTCACCTAACAAACCGCCATGGCCAGAGATTACCAGATCAAAGTTCCATTTTCTGACCCTCCCGTCTGTGGTGGCCTGCTCTAAATTAACCAGATCAACATGGATGCCCACAGCCTCCAATTGTCGCTTGATTACCTCACCGTCTCGGTCAGTAACGCTTTCCCCAGCTGCAGTGATGTTTGAGGCCAGGAGTTCTACTTTTAAAGGTTTGCCGGGTTTGGAGTAGTAACCGTCAAAGCCTTTGAAGTACCCTAAGGACTCTAATATTTGCCGAGACTTGGAGGGATTGGGCGCATAGGTCGGTGTATTTGGGTTGTAGAATTCATGGTCTGGTGAGATCAGTCCGAAGGAAGCGGGAGATCCAAAACCTCGGTGAGCCTTGTCGATTATTTCTTGCTGATTTATAGCATATGCTATGGCCTGGCGGAAGCGCTTGTCACTAAAAGGGAGCTTCTTATGGTTGATCATCAGCTTCTTGTTCCAACCCCGGGCGTTTTTGATTACAACCAAACCTTTATTTACTAATAATTTTGCTATGTCAGGCCTAATATTGGCTAGATCGGCCCTCCCTGCGGATAGGGTCATGAGCGGCTTGTCCGCCTTGATATATATGAGCCGTTCGGCCTTAGGAATGCCCTGATAATACCCTTCAAATGCCTCGTAAAGATAGGTCCCTTTTGTCTTGTTGAAATCGATAAATTTATAAGGGCCGCAGCCAATAAATGCCCTGGGATTATTGCATTTGCGTGGGTCGGTCACATTCTGCCAGATGTGCTTCGGAAGAATAGGGATAGTTGCCGCCACATAGGACAAGAAAGGGGCGTACGGTTTCTCCAGTTTGATGACCACACTGTTTTTTGTCTTAACCTGGGCGCCTGACACTGCCTCGATGGGAACAAATCGATAAGGATGCTGCTTGAAATAGTAGATGGTAAAGACTACGTCCTCGGCGCTAAAGGGAGCCCCATCGTGCCACTTGACACCTTTCTGTAGTTCAAAGGTAAAGCTCAGTGATTTCGGGTCATAGGTCCATTCTTTTGCCAGGGCCGGGATATATCCTTTATCATCTTTCCATACCAGGGTATCAAAAACCCAACTCATGCGTATGTAGCCGGGGCCCCTTGGATAATGACTGTAGGGATTGGGATAGCCCCAATCACCCTTGCTGTCGGCGATGCGGATCTCCTTGATCCTGGTCCGGTCAGCATGACCAGTTGTTCCCATAAGTGCGACCATAATTACAAATAGTAGGAAAACTTTGCATAGTAATCTTTTCGTCATGTTCATAACGCTCCCTTTCTCCTGAGTTATAGAATAAACTATCATTCTTGATCTACAGACCTGGGAGAGCCTCCATGGTTTTTATATATGGTTATAGTGCCAGTTTTTCAATCTGCCTTCATAACCGGAATTCCATTAAATTTACAAAACTATTCTGCAACAGGTGGATAGTCATGATCTGAACACTCCCTACACATATAGCGCCCATCTGTTTCAATCAATTTTGACACCATTGTAGGTTCGCCACACCACTCGCAGAGCCTTGAGGGCTCTATCATGGCTTTTGGCGGTACTGCGATATGAGACGTCTTGATTGAAAAAAGATCTTTTAGGGGTTTTACTAAAATGGCGTGGGTTTTTTGGTGATGAAGCGCCCAAAATTCTTTCCGATCTTCCGGAGTTGCCTCACCACCGGTCAGTTTTCGAACAAGCTCTTGATGCCTTTCAGAGAGTTCAAGTGCACCGGCTTTCAGTGCCACACGAATCCCTTCTTCTGATTTTCTGCTCACAAGGGTGTAAACGTGCTTCCCGTGATGTTTATGGATAAGATTGCCCTTGCCAAAGGTGCATCCTGTCAACACCTGAACTGCATCAGTGCCGCAGGCATCTGTTTCCACAAAGGCAACCATTTCCTCATTTACTGCCCGGTCTTCCTTTAACCAGTCAAGCGCTGCCATGGAAGCCCTGTAGCCTATGGCCAGACCGGGGCATATATGGCCATGAAAATCGACGCATTTTTTAAAATCCTCATTTGATAAGATATCTTCAGCTGTCATTTTAATGTTCCTCCTCATAACAACCTTTTTTCTCTAATGGGGAGATTGTGGGTTGGTTTTTATGTTTCATAAATAAAAAGGCCACGAAATGCCCAGCACCTTTAAGTCCTGAGGCCTTCGTGGCCTTTTTGTTTCTCCAAAAAAATTGATTAATTAATGGTCCTTCAGAAACCTTAGGGATATTTTATAATAGTAATCACTTTATTGTCAAACCAATTTATACACACATTGTAAAAAAACCGAATCCTAAAACCACTGAAAAGATTTGTATCCCCTTTTAATAATTCTACAGAATCATTTGTTGAGTAGTTCAAAACAAGTTTAGAAAGGGGAGAGTCCTGTGAAGCATTTTCAGGTAATAAAGGGATTATCAAAGGGAAAATAAATAATTGTTCGGAAAGGTTATCCCAGCAATGCCTCATCCTTAAGCTCGGCTCCGAACCTCCTGACCACTTCCTCTACAGTAAGGGCTTTCTTCTCTTCTCCGTGGATATCAAATTGTACTTTTCCTTCGTGGAGCATGATCATGCGGTTTCCGTATCGAATGGCCTGGGGCATGTTGTGGGTGACCATAACAGTGGTAAGGTTGTTTTCCTCGACAATTTTTTGTGTAAGATCCATAACCTTCTGGGCTGTTTTGGGATCGAGTGCTGCGGTGTGTTCATCCAAAAGCAGTAACTTGGGAAGAGATAAGGTGACCATAAGCAGGGTCAGGGATTGGCGCTGACCACCAGAAAGGAGACTGACCGTGTCTTTTAACCTGTTTTCTAGTCCAAGCTCCAGCATCTTGAGTATTTCCCGGTAGTGCTCTCGACGCGCCTTTGCCACCCCCCAGCGAAGGCCCCTGGTCTGGCCACGGAGATCTGCCATTGCAAGGTTTTCCTCTATGGTCATGGACGAGGCAGTTCCCGTAAGGGGATTCTGGAAGATCCTTCCGAGATATTTTGAACGTCGGTGCTCTGCAAGTTGCGTAACTCGGGAACCAGATATAAATACCTCACCTTGATCAGGAAAATAAGTGCCGGAAGTGAGATTGAGAAGAGTAGACTTTCCCGCACCATTGCTGCCTATTATGGTGACGAAGTCTCCTTTTTTAATATGAAGACTGATCCTATCTATCGCCACCTTTTCATCTACGGTGCCCTTTGCAAAGATCTTTCTTATCCCTTCCAACTTTACCATAGATTCCTCAGACCTTACACTCCTCTCAAGTGAAGCTTACCTTCTTTCCCTTTTTTAAGGGCAGGAATACCGAGTGCCAATATTACCATCACGCCCGTTGCCATCTTTAAATCCGTGGGGGCTAGCCCCATTCTGAGCCCAGCGGATATAATGAACTTGTATATAATAGAGCCCACCACTGCCGCAAGGGTCATCCGCCGCACCGTTTTTTTTCCAAACAGCGCTTCCCCGATGATTATTGAAGCCAGTCCTGCCACTATCATTCCAATACCCATTCCCACGTCAGAGAAGCCTTGATCCTGGGCAACAAGTGAACCGGAAAGGGCCACAAAGGCATTTGAGATCCCAAGCCCTAAAACCGTCATGCTGTCGGTATTTACCCCAAGAGTGCGTATCATTTGCTCATTATCTCCCGTAGCCCGCATAGCAAACCCTAACTGGGTATGTAAAAACATATCTGTAAGAAACTTTATGCATAACGTCACTACAAAAAAGAATGCTATTATTGGAATGAAACGGTTGACATCAAGGTTTTCCAAAGGGGTTAAAAGGGTGCTCACGGTGAGCAACTGTATGTTTGACCGTCCCATTATACGCAAGTTAACCGAATAGAGTATGGTCATCATCAAGATCCCAGCCAGAAGGCTGTTGATCTTTAGTTTTGTGTTGAGAAGACCGGTACAGCAACCGGCCAGAAATCCGATGATAATGGCCATAAGGATGCCGTAAATTGGCGGTACCCCCTCCATTATCAGGCGGGCAACCACTGCCGCGCCTAAGGGAAAACTGCCGTCCACGGTAAGATCGGGGAAGGCCAGGATGCGAAACGTGATAACTATCCCTATGGCCACAAGCCCATAGGCCAGGCCCTGTTCAAGTGATATTGGAATAGTCCTTAATAAACTACTGAGTAGCATTCATTTACCAGTTAAAAGAGGGGAGAAACATTCTCCCCTCGACATTCAACTTCCGTGTTTACTTGCCCTTTACTACATTGCCTTGATCGTCCCAGAATTTATCCGCAGCCTTTTTCACCAAAGTCGGATGGAGTTTTGCCCCTTGTGCCTTGGCGTGCTTCAGGCTCACCCAAAGGCTATACTCCGATGCAAGCCCGGCAGGGATGTTACCGGGGTTTTCGCCTTTCAGTATCCTCGCGGCCTTTTTCCCGGCTGTGTATCCTACCAGGAAGTAGTCAGGCCCATAAGCAGCAACGGCTCCTCTGGGCACACTGTCCCTATCACCGGCAACTAGCGGGATATTGTTCGTGTTGCAGACCTTTACAATGGACTCAAAGGCGGAAACACACGTGTTGTCCGAGGTGATATGGATGGCATCCACCCTCCCCACAAGGCTCTGAGCAGCCTGCATCACCTCAGCACTCGTGGAAACATGGGCTTCAATAAGCTTAAGTCCCATTCCTTCTATGGCCTCTTTCATCTCCTTGACATGGAACGTGACATTTACATCACCAGGATTATAGATGGTGCCCCACCTCTTTGTGCTGGGTAGCAGATCCTGGTACATCTTGCATTGAAGGGTGATAGGCCACCTATCGCTCACACCGGTAACATGAGTACCTGTCTTACCCATTTTGGGCACAATACCGGTTGCCACAGGATCAGTGACCGAGGAAAAGACAATAGGTATGGTCTTACTCACCTTTACCTGAGCCTGGGCATTGGGTGTAGAGATTGCATGAACCAGATCGACCTTATCATCTTCGAATTTTCTGGCAATTATTGCGCAGGTAGGCTGATCACCCTGTGCATTTTGCCGGTCAATAGTAACGCCTATGCCCTCAATAAATCCTTCTTCTGCCAGGGCGGCCTTGAACCCTTTGGAATCATTGTCAAGTGCCGGGTGGGCAACAATCTGGGCTTCGCCGATGCGGATCATCTTAGCTGAAAGCCCGGTGCAAAAAATGAGGCCCAATACCAAAAAAAATGTGAACACAAACATCAACCTTTTCATGATTCTCCCTCCTTTTTGTTAGTTAATAAAACGTTCTCTATTTACCCATCGCCCTACAGCTAAAGGACATGCCAAGGATTTAATTGGCCGCCTCCAGGCCATATAAATCTCTATCGACTATTACCGATATATCTTAGAAGCGTAATACCGATAAGCCCTTTCTGTGGGCGTAACCCCCTTCTTCTTTGAAGCCTTAAAATTTTCTCTGACCCCATACTTACAAACTTTTTCAGTATGGGACGTAACATTATCCAGACTCGCCTTATCCCGGTGCATATATTCTTCCATTCCAGCGATCACCCCACCGGTATTATGCATCCAATCCACCTGAAACAGTATGTCCCGTTCATCAAGGATTTTTGCGAGTCTGATTTCTTCTTCTTGGTTGGTAGCCTTGAGCTGGTTATTGGCCGCACCAATTATTATGGAGTACTTAAGTGCTTTAATGGTCTCTTCATCCAGGATGCCTCCCATAGCACAAGGAATAAAAACGTCTGCTTCAAAACTGAGCACATCTTTGGGATCAATCTCTTTCACACGATTAGGAAACCGAGCCACTAATTTTTTTACCGGATCTCGCACAATGT
>JGI10211J14876_10001232_pt1 | contig 11235 bp, 19 predicted proteins | sample Etolagsediment_FD_14876 | JGI IMG/M metagenome (IMG submission 14876)
TGTTCGTTATTTTTTTTCATAGTTTTCTAGTATATAATTTAAAATAGTTATATGTCTCCATTGAGGAAAATCCATTCCTTCAGTATAGGTAAGATGTACATCTTGGTCTGCTAAAAAAGTATATCTTAATTCTATTAAAAGTTCTAAAAAAGTAGCTTTTTTCATTTCATTTATATATTTTGTTTGAAAATCTTCTGAAGGAACTCTAAAAGATGCTAACTTATTTAAGTTATTAAAATTTAAATCCCATCTTAGTACTTGAAAATTTTTATTTTCCATTTTTTATTTCTCCTTTATATTCTAAAACTAGATTCTGACATGTGTGTTTATTTAAAAAATAAAGTGTTGTCCCCCTATTTTCTTTATTTAAAAATCTAGGTCTTCTAATAGTTTAAAACTGAACTTAGTTATTTCTAATATATTTTCTAAAACCTTTTGTGTAAAAGGTAAAGACCTATATTCAAAACCATAATATTTCTTTTCATAATATCCAGGTTTTCTGTATTTTAAATATAAAAGTTCTTCTTCTAAATATTCTGGTAATAAATAATTATCTAATTGTTTTATAAAATAAAATACTACTGGTTTAGTAATTCTACTTATAGATAAAGTATGTGTAAAAGTATCTTCATGGTTACATTCTTTTCTTAGAAAAACTTCCATTTCCATTTTAGGAAGATTTTCNCCAGAATTTATAGGAATATTAACTTGTTGATANNCNTATTTATTTCCTNTNTGAANTACTTCTAAATATTTTTCTGAAGAAAAATGAATATGTAAACCAGTAGAAATTTTAGAAAAGATTAAATTTCCATTTTTATCAAAAGTATCATCAGTTAACTCTAAAATTTCTGTACCGTAAACATTTTTTATATCTGAAAAATATTTTTCACCCATTTCTTGAAGAATTTTTCTTTTAAAATCTGGTTTTATCTCAGCAATTCCAGAAATATCTATTTCAAGATTCTTTTCTTTTGCTTTTTCTAAAACTTCATACCATTTTTCTAAAAAATTTGTTACAGTTTTACTTGTATTTTCTCCAGGTTCTCCTCTAATTTCTCCAAGAATTAAATAATCGTCTGTATCAAATCCATATTCATGCGGAAAAACTAACGCTCCATTTTTTCTTAAAAGAAATTCCGCTTCTAATCCTATTTTATTTTTTACTTGTGGGTCCATTTTATACTCCATTTAAACTAGATATAACATCCCAAATTTTATTTTCTGTATTAATTTCTGAACACAAAGAAATTATTTGAAATAATCCTACAGATAATTCTGTGGATTCAATTATGAAGTTGCTATGCTTTGAAAAATTTATTCTATAGATACTATTATCTTTCCTTTCTATTTTTAGAATATCCCCAAAAATATTTATTGGAGATACATCTATTCCTTTATAAAATCTAAATATGATTATTTCTGTTTTTAGCTCAGGAATAATTAGATAATTCTGAACCTTTACAGCTTTTCCATAAGTTTTTATTAAAGAATCTTCTAAAATATCTACGGTGGTCATAACAATTCCCCTAAAAATAAACAAATTTTATATAAATAATAAATTAAACCAACAGTCATAGTACTAAAAAGTAACGATACTAATATATTTTCTAACAATTCTACTATAGTAAATTCTCCTTTTTTAAAAAAAGACAAAGTAAAAAATAACATTACAAAATACATAAAGTTAAAAAATAACCACGCGTTCATTTTTTCTCCTTAAAATACTCCAATAATTTTTAATAAAACTAAAATATTAATTAAAATAATAAAAATTAATATAGATATAAATATAATTTTTGCCCATAGTTTTTTCTCTAAAGTAGTTAAGACAGCATTTCCAGTTATTAGTGATAAGCTTAATATCACAAAAAAATACATCAGCTCATTTACATTCATTCACAACCTCTTTTTAAAAAAATTAGTTTTTTTATCTCTTTTTTTCCTTAAATTTCTTTTTTCTTTGTCAAGATGAAAATTAGCAACTGCACAGTCTTTATATTTACCAGAAATTTTTATTCTATGAAGACATTGATTTACATATGGACAATTTTGGCACTCATTAGAACATTTTATTTTACCCATTTTATTTAATCCTTTTTAGTTAAAAACAATATTATAATTTTTATAATCTTGTGGAGAGTAATTTATCCATTCATTTTCTTTAAATTTCTCTCCTATTTTATATAAAATATCTATATTTTCTAGTGTTAAATTCATTACATCAGACATTTCTACAAAATCATCTAACATTGATTTTGTTGTCGGATTATTAATAAGGTAAAAATTTATTTTTTCAGGAATAATATTATCTATAAAATCACCACCTTTTATTTTTGTCCTTATACTAGAATAAAAGAAATTTTCACGTAAATAAGGGNTATATTCTAAATCATTATGACCTAAATCATTTTTAGCAACAAAACAGATTGATTCCGTTCTTTTTAAAAATAATACTTTTATTTCTCCTTTTTCACGAGTAAAAATTTTAGGAAATCTACTAAAAAGAGAAGTTAATTTAATAGTTTCTGTTTGTTTACATTCGTACCTTCCTCTTTTTTCCAAATAATAAATTAAAGTATTCATAGCATCTATATTATCTAAAGATAAAAAATCTTTTTTAGTAAAATCTAAATCACACAGACTGCGATAATCATTCATTGGAAGATTATTCATTTTTAAAACATAATCAAAAGCTTCTTTATTTGTTTTAAATGCGTTTTTTTGTTTTCTTTTATAATTAACAATCCTTTCAGGATAATTCATACTTCTTAAAAAATGATGAATCGTATAATTTAAGTATAAATTTCCATTATATTCTGGATTTATTTCTATACTAAAAGCAGCCGCATATCCATAATTAATAATATCTTTATAATAAATATCTTTAATTTCTCTTTCACTTGTATTATATTTCATTTTATTTGTATACCCCCAATAAGTTTCTACTAAAGTTACTTCAGATACTACAAGTTTTTCGTATAAAATTTCTATTTTTATATTTTTAAATAAAGAATTAAATTCTTCTACAACTTTTTTATACCATATTGGTAAAAAAGTAAACCCAAAATAAAAATCTTCACCAGAATCGATTTCTAATTCTAATTCCCAATATGGGTCAAAACAGGAAAATGCTTTTAATTCTGCATATTCTTCTGTATATTCCCAATGATTATTAACTTTATCTAAATTATTTTCTATAAGTTCTTGAAAATCTGATGCAAAAATTTCTTTACTATCTCTGTAATAATCTTTAGGATAAATATTTAAAATTGTAAAGGGGTCCATCATTTTATTTTTACCTTTTTTTAAAAAAAATATAAACTAAAAGTGAATTTTGACATGGGGTTATTTTTAAAAATAAAAGTGTTCTCACTTTTATTTAAATAAAATCTGGTTCATCTTCTTCATCTTCTTCTTCTTCATAATAAACATCTGTTGTATTAATGGTGTTAGTAAATAAACCTTTATCAAAAGAAAAATCAGAGTCTTTGTTTTTTTCTTTTAAATCATCTCTTATTAAAAAATCAGATATTTTATTTTCTCCTTCAACCCAGGATTTTATTACTTTTCTAAAAATATTTTGATGGTTTTCTTCCATAAATTCTGGGTGCCACTGAACAGTAAAATATTTATCTTTATATATTGTAGCCTCTATAATAGATTTTTTTAATGCGGCTACAATAAAACTATATCCAGATGAAGTAACCCCTTGATGATGTAAAGAATTTACAATATTAAATTTTTTAGAAAAATATCCAGAATATTTCCAAAAAATTTCGTGCATAATTTCATGAGATTCCATACCAGATAAAAAAATATCTTGGCATAAATTTCCACCAAAATAAGCATTAATTAATTGATGCCCCCTGCAAACACCTAGAATTTTTACTTCGTGATATTTAATTTTATCTAATAAATTTAATTCTATTCTATCCCTACTAGGATTCATCCCAGAAGAATATGTAAGTTCTTGATTATAAATACTTGGAGAAATATCTTCTCCACCAGAAAAAATTATTAAATTTAAATCTTCTATTTTATTTGAAAGTTCTTCCCTATTATACACGCTTAAGTCCGTAATCTCCGTTTTAAATAAATCTTCAAACGATTCTTTAAATGCTGGGTATGCAATTCCTATTTTCATTATAAATCCTTTTTTACATTTTCTAAAATTTTTTCAGCCAATTTTTTATTCGCAGAAGAGATTGCTTTTACAGTATCTACTAAATAATTATCTATAATTTTAACTCCTTTTTTAGGATTTTTTAAAAATTCTAACGATATTTCAGACATCTCAAATAATTCTTCAAATTCTTTTTCTGAAAAACTTAAGACAGAATTTGATGGGGTTCTGTATTCAACACCAAAATCTCCATTAGGATATTTTTGTTTTCTATATCTACAGGCTTTTCCATAAATTCCACCACGAATTCTGTCTAAATCTAAAAATTTAGATTTAGAAATATAAAAATTTCCAACAGTAATTGCAAATAATTTAATTGCAGGAATTTCCCATTCTAACTCTTTTTCTCCAGAAAAATGTAAATGACAACCACCGTATCTAAAATTATGTTCTTCTGCATTTAAAGTTTTACAAGAATATTTAGTTTGAAAAGCATCTTTATCTGGGTCACAACCAAAAATAAATCCTTGAAAAATTTTATTTTCTTGCATAAATGGTAAGTACATTTCATTATTTATTTCTACCACTGGTTTTTTTTCTAATTTAATTTCTTTTCCCTGAAAATCTAAATCTTTAAAGAAATTTTCCAAATCGAAAAGAGACTCGTTTAAAATTTCGTACATTTCAACCGCAGTATTTATAGGATTTTTAAGTGTAAGCTCCCATGCAACCCCATCTTGCATCCAGGAATAAAATTCATTTTCTAAATAAACAGGATGTTTTTCTTTTTTATCCTGGTGCAAATATTTTAAATTTGAATACTTTTCTAAAAGAGCTGGGCTAACAGCTACATTTTCTTCTTTTATAACAGAAAAAACTTCAGGGTCTGTTCCGTATTTCATTTTTTTTACCTCTCAGGAATATAAACTTTTTCTAAAATTTCGGATAAAGGAATTAATTTTTTAATATTAACTACATATTTATCTAAACATTTTTGACATCCTATACTTCCTAAAGAAACATTTCTTTCTCCTAAAGGTTTAAAAATTTCATCTGGATTAAAAATTTCTCCGCAAAAAGAACAAGCAATTTCTATTTGATCTATAGGAATATTTTTCTTGCATTGAACACAAAAATATTCCGCTGGTAAAGTAGTTATAGACTTATCCCATAAAATTTCTCCTAATCCAATTGATGTCGATTTTTTTCCAATTCCTACAGAATAATAAAAATCTAATTTTATTTTTCCATAGATTAATCCACCACAATTTTTATGATAAAACATTTTTTCTCCTTTTAATTTAAAATAACATTATCCATATTTAGTGCTTCTTTAATTTTTTCTAGAAAAACTTCATGCAGATCAGGTNTGTGGTATTTTGCAAAAATATTTAAAGTATCTTGAATATAAATAATATCCACAATATTAATTCCAATATCATTTAAAATATTTGTATCCATGTCAACTTCTACATACCCCTTTCCTTCTAAAATCTTTTCACCTTTTTCTAATAGATGTGAAAGTTTTACTTTCCAAAAAGTTTTTCCATTTTCCGTTATTAATTCTGTTAGCCCACTTTCATAATTTTTAACTTCTTCTATAAAAGAATTTAATTTTTCTGATTTAAAATTATAAGAACGTTTTCTAGTCCCTTCAATATAAGAAATTAGGCTATCTTGAATATATCTCGGTAATTGAATATTATTATCCATTATTGAAATTAAATCGTAAATAAATTTTACACCAAAAAATGATTTTTTTTCAGATGGAGAGATGAGATTTAAATACAATTTTAAAAGAAATAAGGAAGAAAATGTTGGATTCTTTTTAATAAAAGAAATATATTTTTTATCTTTTTTCTCTATTACTACTAACCACTCTGAATATCCTTCTGGAAAAGAAGATAGAAAAATTGTTAGACTTTCATTTGTAGAAATATTATAAATACATTTTCCAGAAAGTACATTCACTAAAACTAAATCCCCCTCTTTTACTCTACCATTTTCTTTTTCAATTTTGTAGTTAGATTCTAATTTTTTTGTACTTCTGCGAAAAATTTCTTTTCTAAAAAATAAATTTTTTCCAGAAAGTATTGCAAGCCCATCTGTACAATATTGATAAAACCAAATTTTAGAATCTTTTATTTCATCCACACCATAAATCATTTTTGTATTTTCTTTAAATATTTTTTCATCTATTTTAAAGTTCATTTAATTCTCTACCTTTCGAGGAAATACTGATCATTTTTTTATACAAAAGTCCTGGTTCAATTTCTCTAAGAATTTCTGTTTTAGTAATACCAGTTCCGTAAGAAATTGAGTTTATACTTGCTCTACCACCCACATTTTTTAAATAATTTAAATAAATTTCATCTAATTTATTCATACCACCTTCTTTTATAATTAAAATTTCATTTAATATTTTATTTAATTCTTCTAAATTTTTAGGAACTAAATAATGTTTAAATACATAAAAAAGTCTTTGGCTTATTATTTTTACATATCTTGGATTTCCTTTACATCTACTTCCTATCATTTCGTAAAAAGATTCTGGAAAGCTGAAAAAATTTAGTCTTGTTTTTACCATAAGATTTATTTCTTTTTGTGAATAGGGATGAAAAATAAAAGGAATACACCTATTTATTAAAGGTTCTTTTAAATTTCCGCTTTCATTAGATAAAAGAAAGAAAGTAAATTTTCCAGAATCTAAAAAATAATACAAAAATTCAGGTTCTTTTATTGTGTGTATTTCATCAATTACATGAAATCTTTTTTCTTCATTTATAATTATATTTTCTTTTTCTGCTATATAATATTGAGAATTTTTAATTCCTAATTTTTGAATACTATATAAAGCAAGAGTGGTTTTTCCGTGACCACTAGGGGCACGTAATAAAATATTATAATTTGCACCAGAATTTATTTCTTCAAGTAAATAATTTAATTCCCTAACTATAGGGGCTTGCCCTATAATTTTCATAAAAAATCCCTAAAAAATTTAGCATATATTCCTGCTGTATTTTTATTTAATCCTGGTGCAGTATTACCTTCAATAATATAATAATCTTTTATTTTTTTATTATACCCTATGTCTAGGGCATAAAAACACTCGGTGCCTAATAAATCTTTAATTTTATTTATTAAAATTCTTAGTTTTTTAAATCTCTTTTCATCAGAAATATCTTGTAAGATATACTTACAAGTTTTAGAATTTTTTATAGGAAATTTTGGAATCTCTTCAAGATTCCATTTTTTTATAAAAAGTCTTTCCATATTACCACCAACAATATGAGCTCTTAACTCATATTGAAACTCTATAAATTCTGTCCAAAAAAAAGATTCTTCCCAAAGTTTAAAAAAATCTTCTTTGTTTTCAACTATATGAATTCCTTTTCCTTTAGAAAGTAATAAACTTTCTCTTATAACGCATGGAAAATTTATTTCTTCTGTATCTCTATGAAATTTTGGGGTTAGAATATTTCTATTTAGCAAAAATTCAGAAAATCTTTTTTTATCCGACATTAATCTAATTATACTTGGAGAATTTATTTCTCCAGAAAAGTCGCCATGACTATTTCCAAACCTTAAAAAGTAAGATTTTTTATTTTCATTTTTTGTTACTAAAAATTTTTCTTTAAAGATTTCTTCCATTTCATTTCTGAGAATCTTTGCGGATGGGAAAGTGTCTTTATTTGTTAAAATTAATTTACGCATACTTCTTTTAACCTTTCAAGAGATTCCATAAAATATGGAAATTCTATCTCTTTATACCTGTCTAAAAAAGAATGTTTATAGTTTTCTTTTATTTTTATTTTTTCTTCTATTTTTTCTCCTTTTATTTTTTTTTCTAATTCAACTAAAAAATCTACAAAATCATCTAAATCTTTTTCATTAGCACTTAAAATACTTTTATTAAAATAAGCTAAAAAAAGTTCGTCTATTTCATCTAAAGAAATTATATATTTTGACATGAAGGAGATTACATAATTTAAATTTTCGTTATTATCCCAAACATCATCACTTTTACCAAACAACACACGGTTANAATTTCCCCACCTTCTTGTTGAATTCCATTTTATTATTTTATTTTCTTTTATTGAATCTATTTTAGAAAATTCAGTTTTTCCTAAATAAAAAATAGATTCTTTTTCTAATGGAAGAATTTTTTCAAAATCTATCTCTAAATTTATTTTTTCTACTGCTAAAAAATTTGAAGCCATAACTAAAACTCTTTCTAGAGAATTTTTTTCTGTATTTATTACATAACCCAAAATTTCGTTTTTAATAACAATAGGATAATAATATAAATCCGCACTTTCACCTCTTACAGCATAGAAATTCTGTTTTTCTTTTTCATATAAAAGAAAAGCAAATTTTCCAGAGAAATTTTTCATTGCCTCCTGTAAAGAAATTGAAATAGAATNAAATATTTTATATTGAATTTCCAATTCTTCTAAAAAAATCTGTGTATCTATTTTATCTAAATTAACTTCTATTATATTTTTTTCAAGAGACCCGTTATGGGCTAGAATAATGTTTTTAGACTCAAAAGGATGGGAAAAGTTTTTCTCTTTTTCATTTACAGTATTATTTATAAAAGACTTTTTCCTTACATGTAGAATTACAGGGTTTTCATTTACATAATTTTCATACACTGGAAGAAAATCTGAGAAACCCCAAGGAGAAACTACTTCTTTTTTAATTCTTTTATTTGTAAATATTCCAAAACCATCTTGATGATCTTTAAATGTATTTATAAAAGAAAAACATCTAAAAAATATTTTATTAATTTTCTCGTCGTTTGTGTTTATAAAAGTTAATTGACACATTTTTTTATTCTCCTCTTAAAATATGTATATCTGTAAAATTAGGATTTCTAATATCTTCTAGAATAATTTCTGGTAAAAATTCTTCATCATTCCAAAAAGACGGAGAATTTCTTTCATATATATGTGATTTCACAAAATATTCTGGTAAATTTATACTCGGTGTATTTTTTAAAATCTCATAAACAACTTCCTTCCATTTTTCTGGAAAATTAGTTTTTTCTACAAATTCATTAAATAAAATTTCTGTATTTATATAATTAAACACAGAGTTTTCTTTTAAATTTAAAACCCCTTTTAAATAACTTTGAGAAATCGCTAGATGTACTAAACTTTTACTCATTAAAAAAGCAGCAAAAATATAATAAGGATTTAAAGTTTTATTAAAAACTCTAAATTCTACAGTTCTTTTTCCAGACCTACCCCTAGGAAATAATCCTAAAATATTTAACCAAGTATATCTTGCAGGTGTATATCTATTTCCAGCATTATTAAAAGAATCTCCATATTTTGTCCAAAAATCCGTAGAATTTTTTGCTTGTTCTAATTCATACAAATTAAAAATTTGTGCCCAACCATTTTTTGTATAAACACATGGAGGTCCCATAAAAGTTATAGGTCTGCAATAAATAGAATCATTTTTTTCTCCACGAAATTTATACCCCATTCCCCCAAGTTTAAAAAATAAATTTTCATAATGAGCCCCTAAAATTAAAATATTTTTTATAACTTTTAATGGAGGATTTGTTAAAGAAATATGAAAATGAATTCCACTTCTTTCAGAAGTAGGCGGTTCACCTATTTCTGAAAGAAAATCAGTTAATTCTACTAAATGTTTAAAAAATTCCTCTTCATCAGAATTTAAAATCACAGATACTAATTCCGTTCCTATTACTATACGTCTAGAATTTAATCTTTCAAAAGAATTTTTTAAATATAATCCAGAAGAAACTTTTACATCTGATTCTACTGAAGCATCATGAGTTGGAGAAAAATTCTCCTGTAAAGTTTTAGGTGCTTTTTTAAAAAAAACTTCTGGAGATAAAAAATCTGTTTCAAATTCTATTCCGCAAGTTACTCCATCTTCTATTCCTAACATTTTTCTCCTTTTTAAATCGAACTTAAAACAATTAAAAAAGAAACTAAAGAAAGAATTATCCAAATATTTTTAGGATTATGCAAAAACTCATTTACACAAAATCCAACAAAAAACATTCCAACTAAAATATATACCATAGTAGTTTCCTTTAAATTTTTTTTTTGAAAAAGAAATAAAAATTTCCCCCTAAAAAAATTTCCCCCTGTTTTCTTTTTTGAATTTAAACTCGGGTGATTTTTTCAAATTAATTGTGTTGTCACCCGAAAAAAATTATTCCTCTCCTTTCCCCCATTTTTCCCAATTTGATAAAAAATATTTAAAAGCATCTACATTTTGTTCTCCATTAATTACATATTGTAATAAAGTAATTAATGAAGAAGCAGTTGCTTTTCTGTAATATTTCATTTTACTTTTTTCTATTTTTCTTCTTAAAGAAAATAAAGTATTTAGAATTTCTCCTTTTGTTACCATTTTTAATATCCAAAAAATGGTATTGGAGCAGTTAAGTATCTTTCAATCCTTTTGGAAATTTTTTCTAAATCTCCTCTACCATCATAGACGACAACGAAATAAATAAATTCTTTATCTTCTGCAATTATCGGGGGATATGTACACCCTCCGAATTCATTTTCAAATTCCTCATCTAAAATTGGGGAATTTTTTTCTAAAAATTCTACTTTTTTATACTTTGAAAAATTAGTGTCCATCTTATTTTCTGTGGTCTGGTAAATAATTTTACCAGATTCCCAATCAAAATTTTGTCCGTTTAACTCATCTCTAATTTTCATTTTTTTTCTCCTTTAAAAAATAACTGCAAATTCATAAATATTTTTTTGAATTTCTATATTATAAAAGATTTCGGAATTCTCCCTTTTTTTTGAAAAAAGAAAAAATTCTTCTGTTTTCTTCAGTGGAAAAACTCCTATAATTTCCAATTGAAAATCCACATCTTCAATTGTAATTTCTTCAATTATCCTCCCTATAATTAAATTGTTTTCCCCATAATTTTTAGGAAGAATTTTTTCTAAGTAGGCATATACTTCCTTCTTTTTATTCACGATGTCTGTTCTTTTCCTCATTTTTTTTTATTTTCCTTTTTTAAAAAAAAATAAAATTCCCCCTAAAAATTTTTATTCTTCTGATTCCCATTTTTTAAATGTTCTTTCCAAAGCATCTAACCCCTC
>JGI10211J14876_10001233_pt1 | contig 11232 bp, 9 predicted proteins | sample Etolagsediment_FD_14876 | JGI IMG/M metagenome (IMG submission 14876)
GATGAAGCAGGCATTAATCACGGTGCATCCTATCCCTTTGTCGGCTAATCTTTGCGCTGCTTCAATGCATGGCGCTACAGTAGAGCCTATGGCGATGATTGCGATGTCATCCCCGNTCATGAGCACTTCCCCCTTCCCTATGGGCAATTCGTGTAGCTCCTCGTCCAGAGGNACACCCAATCCGGGGCCTTTGGGGTAGCGAATCGCAAAGGGGCGGTTTGCCCTCACCGCTGTGTAAAGCAGGTGTTGAAGCTCGTTCTCATCTTTCGGCGAGGCGAGAATCATGTTAGGAATAAAACTCAGATATGAGAGGTCGAAGGTGCCCTGGTGGGTCTTGCCATCTTCGCCCACAAGTCCCCCTCGGTCGATGGCNAAGATCACCGGCAGATTCTGTAGGCAAACATCGTGGATGACCTGGTCAATGGCACGCTGGAGGAAGGTAGAATATATGGCGACAATGGGGCTAAATCCCTGGGTGGCAAGCCCTGCAGCGAAGGTAACGGCATGTTGCTCACAGATGCCCACATCAATAACCCTTTTCGGGAACTTGTCAGCAACAATGCCAAGTCCAGTGCTTTCAGGCATCGCGGCAGTGATGGCTATTATTTTAGGATTCTCCATGGCAAGCCGGAGGACCGTTTTACCAAAGACCTCGCTATAAGATGGGGGACTCTCTTTCTTGCTTTGATTTGGGGACACACCATGAAAACTAACCGCATCTGTCTCGGCAGGGCGATGCCCTTTGCCCTTCTTAGTGACCACGTGGACAAGAGTCGGCCTGTGAGAGTATTCTCTTACATGGAACAGCACTGTTTCTAGTTCGGTGATATCATGTCCATCGATTGGTCCAATGTAGGTAAAGCCAAGCTCGTCCCAGAACATCGAGGGAATGATTATACCCTTCATGCCTTTCTCTACCCGTTTCCACACTTGCCGCAGCTTTGTCCCCATGGGTAGTTTTGCTGCCACGTGCGACGCATCCTCTCTGGCTCGGTGATAGCGGCGGTCGAGTCGGAGCCGGTAAAAGAGCCTGGAGAGGGCACCCACACTTGGTGAGATTGCCATCCCATTATCATTCAAGAGCACGATAAGCTTGGTGCCTAAGTGCCCTGCTTGATTCAATGCTTCAAAAGCCATTCCCCCTGCCAGGGCAGCATCGCCGATTACCGCTACCACGCTATGTTTTTCTCCTGCTAAATCGCGGGCTATCGCCATACCCAGCGCTGCTGATATGGATGTCGAGGCGTGCCCGGTGCCAAATGCGTCATGGGGGCTCTCCTCCCGCTCAGTAAATCCGCTGAGGCCTCCGTGCTGGCGAATGGTAGAGAAACGCTCCCTACGGCCGGTGAGTAGCTTGTGGGCATAGGTCTGATGTCCGACGTCCCACACAATCCTATCTTGAGGGCTTTGGAAACACCGATGCAGGGCGATGGTGAGCTCAACTACTCCGAGGTTGGAAGCAAGATGCCCGCCATTGGCACCCACTGTGGTAATGATCTCCTCTCGAATTTCACTTGCAAGCTGCTCGAGTTCGGAAGGGGTCAATTCCTTTAAATCGGCGGGCTCATTGATGCGGTCTAATAACTTAACCATATTACTTTCTCATGTCGGAAAGCAAGACCATATTAGCAACGAAGAGCGATGTTTGTCAAGGAAGCTATTGCTGCTCCAGTGCCTTTACTTTCTCTAAACGCTGCGCGTGCCTTCCTCCTTCAAAATCAGCACCAAGATAGGCGTGGACAATATCCTTAGCCAAGTCTAGTCCGATTACCGACCCACCAAGGCAGAGAACATTGGCGTTGTTATGTTGCCGGCTGCGCTGGGCGCTAAATACGTCGTGACAAAGGGCGGCATATACCCCGGGCACCTTGTTTGCTACAATGCTCATACCAATTCCTGTACTGCAGATAAGGATACCGTGGTCGAAACGTCTCTGTGCCACTGCCTGAGCTACGCTCCTGGCAATATCGGGATAATCCACCGCGTCAGTATCATAGCAGCCGAAGTCCTCGTAGCTATGCCCTTCTTCAGTAAGCAATTCGATGATTGCCTTCTTAAGATTAAACCCCCTATGGTCACCACCTATAGCGATACGCATTTTTTCCTCCTTCTAACGTACCCTAGTGCCACAAATATGCTCGATCTCCTCGCGTCTTACGACTCCCTGTCTCAACATCCTTGGTGCTTCCTCGGTGAGATCGACCACTGTAGAGTCCATCCCTCCGGGACATCTGCCGCTGTCAATAATAAGGTCCACCCTGTCTCCCAGTTGGCGATTAACCTCCTGTGGCGTGATTGGACTAGGGTGGCCGCTGAGGTTGGCACTTGTCCCGGTGATTGGGGCGCCTAAGCCCTCGATAATGGCTATTGGGACGGGGTGATTGGGCACTCGTAAAGCAATCTTCTCGCTCCCGCCAGTGATGATGCTCGATATTGTGGGTGCTTTATGTAAAACAAGTGTTAACCCACCGGGTAGAAAACGCTCAGCCAGGCGCCATGCGATTTCGGGGACATCCGTGGCTACTGCTGCTATCTGGGATGCACTGCTAAGGAGCAACGGGAGAGCGAGATGGCGAGGTCTGCCCTTAGCTTCGTAGACCTTTGCCACAGCACCATCATCAAGGGCACTAGCGCCCAGCCCATAGACAGTATCTGTGGGGTAGGCAACAATGCCCCCACTCGTGAGGGTCTCGATGGCCTGCTGAATCTGACCATCCACCTTACCTCCAGTATACCATAGTGGGCAGTGTTTTGATCTGGTGATTGGTTTAAAACCTTTATACGAGGGGGACAGCCCAAGGCTCCTTGTGGTGAGGGCTTCGGCACGGAGCGGTTCAATGTGTTACTCATGTATTAGACGAGCACAGGCTATTGACAATATCATTTGTTTTGTTATAATATGACAAATAAGGTCTTATTAGTCCATAGGATAAGTAACAGGAATGATACTTAGTAGAGGCGCAGGATATGCTGTGAGAGCCATGATTGATATCGCCACCGTGGCTAACGGTGGGGTAGTAATAACGCGTGAAGTTGCCACACGTCAGGATATCCCGCAGGTCTTCTTGACCAAAATCGTTCAACGCCTGGCGAAAGCTGGGTTATTAGAGGCTCATCGAGGTACTCACGGGGGCGTGAGGCTTGCCCGGCCGGCGGCTGATATTACCCTGCGCCACATCGTAGAAACCATAGAGGGCCCGGTTTTGCTGAATGACTGTTTGATCCAGCCTGGCAAGTGTCCGCGGGAGAGCACCTGCCCTATCCACGATGTTTGGCTTGAGGCCGAAGAGAAGCTGCTCGAAACGCTGGACAGCTGCTCATTGGCCTATCTAGCTGAACGTAGCAAGGAACTCTGTAGTAAGCAAAGCGGCTAGCTCAGCCGACGCTGGTTGAACATAGGTTTTGAGAAGGAAAAGATCCTATAGTATGCGGCTTTTATGCGCAATTTTCCACAATCAACCTAAAATTAAGGAGGTGGATAACAATGACAGCATTAGAAGAACTGACTAAACCGGCTGCGTCCCTTAATAATCCCTACATCGAGCACTGGAAGGAAAAGGGGGGTAAGGTTATTGGCTACTTCTGCACGTATGTTCCAGTGGAGGTCATTCACGCTGCTGGTATTCTCCCTTACCGAATGAGAGCTACAGGGAGTACCAGTACCGAACTGGGGGATCTTTATGCCTCGCACATAAGCTGCACCTTTTGCCGCCATACGCTTGACCAGGCAATGAGGGGGGAATACAAGTTTCTTGATGGACTTGTTGCTCTCTTCAGTTGTGACCATATTCGCCGTATGTTCGATGCGTGGCGCTACGGCAAAATCGATCTTCCCCACTCCCATTATTACCTCCGTTGTCTCAGCATACCTTTTAAGGTAGACGCTATGGCGATGGAGTGGATGGAGGGTGAAATAGACAGGTTTAAGCAGAGCCTGGAGAGCCACTTCAAGGTAAAAATCACCGATGAGGCATTGCGCCAGAGCATAAGAACTTACAACGAGAAGCGCAGATTACTTAAGAGCCTTTATGAGTTGAGGAAGAAGGAAGCGCCTCCGATCAACGGCACCGAAGCGTTGGCGATTCTTATCGCCAGCACGGCAATGCCGGTGGAAGAATTCAATCAACTACTGAAGCAGATGTTTGATGAACTCGAGGGACGGGATGGTTATTCGGACTATAGAGCCCGGCTGCTGCTGGCTGGCGGTGAGCTTGACAATCCCGCCTATATAGAATTGATTGAAAGCCTTGGCGGGCTGGTGGTCAGCGACTTTCTGTGTTACGGCACGCGGGATTTCTGGGACCTGGCTGACGAAGATGCCGAACCCACGGCGTCCTTGGCTAAGCGCTACATCCAGCGTATTTCCTGCCCACGCATGGTTGACTATCCCGAAAGGGATAAGTTCGTAAAGGACTTGGTAAAGGAGTTTAAAGCGGATGGGATTATCGTTCAACGTCTAACGTATTGTGACAACTGGGGGTGTGAAGGTGCCAGGACTCAGTGGGAGGCGAGAAAGAATGGCACGCCGTGCATGGTATTAGAGAGGGAATATATGATGAGTGCCGTGGGGCAGATGCGAACCAGGGTACAGGCATTCCTAGAAACTATCGGGAGGTAACATTATGACGCAGAAGTATCAGCTTCACCGAGGATTGTATGACGTGGTCAAAACGCTACCAGAACCATTCATGAAGATGATGGCGGACTGGCTGGGGGGAATCTTCACTGCAGTGGATGAGGGGAAACCCATACTGCATAATCAATTTACCATATTCTCCGAATTGATGGTTGCTCTGGACATACAGCCCCTCTCTCCCGAGCTATGGCAGGTAGTGTCATTGCAGCTGGATCCGAACGCCTGTTGTGAGAGCATCGATGCTGCCCAGGATGCCGGCATTCATCCCGAATTGTGTTCTGCCAATAAGGCGATAATCGGGGACACAATGCTGGACAAGATACCACCACCGAGCATGGTTGTGCTGCCAACTTTCCCCTGTGATAACTCCAAAATAACCTACCAGACTGTAGCGTATCTTACCGGTGCCCCGACTTACTTCCTGGACTGTCCTTACTGGATGGATGAAAAGGAGGCTATGGATTACTGGGTAAACCAGTTCAGAGGGCTTATTTCATTCCTTGAGGAGCACAGCGGGAAGAAAATGGACTATGACCGGCTCACAGAGGTGGTGGAGGAGAGTAACCGCTGCATCGATTACTGGCTTGAAGGGGTAGAACTGCTGAAACTCATGCCATTGCCGATGAACGGCCCTTTCGTGTCTGGGTACATGGCGGGTCTGACCTCGCTTGGGCTGCCCACAGCTACTGCGGCGGTGCAAGCCAGCCGCGATGATTTAATAGCACGATTAGATAGGAGGGAAACGGCAGTCCCGGAAGAAAAGGCGAGGGTGATCTGGTTCTATTACCCTGTATTTTGGGATGGCGGGTTGACCTCTTGGATGGCGGAAATGGGAGCAGTGATTCCTGTGGGTCTGGTTGGCTATTACAACGCTGAGCCAATAGATACCACTTCACCGGAAACTATTATCAAAGGTCTTGCGCAGAGGGGGCTGCAGAGCCCTATGGGGAAACAGGGCAGGGGCGCCTCCGAACTTTGGATCGATGACTGCCTCGATGCGGTTGAACAATGGAAAGGTGATTGTGTCATCCTCGCTGGTCATCCTGGTTGTAAGTGGCTCAGGGGATGCTATGGCCTGTTCAGGGATATCGCTCGCGAGCGAGGAATTCCGGTGATGGTCTATGACGTTGACCTATTTGATCCGAGGCTAACATCTGCTGAAGAATCTCGAGCGAGGATAGAGCAGTTTCTCACTACTGTTGTTTTCCAATGAGAATGCTATCCCAGCGGAATGAGCAAAGAGCCTCGGCGTAAAAGTTTTTTCAGCGATGATAGGATGCTTGACGAACGGGATTGCAGATCGTGGGGCTTGTCCCCGAAGACTAAGACATGACTCAATCTGACATGGCTGGCAAGCTGCTATACGATCTTGAGTATGCTTCTCGTGGGATTTTGGCCGTTGTTGCAATGGCCAGGAAATTCAATCTCTAGGCTCAGTACCCTTCGTACTTTCCTGCCCGCTCAGCCACAGGTATCGGTAACTGCTTCGTGGCATTGGCGGATACTAGTGGGATCCCGCCGTAAGGGATTCCCCAATGGATACTCCTCTTACTGTATAGAATAACTAAAAATTATACATAATTACTAAGAATTATCTATGAATTTGACCATGTCTGAGAATGGATGATACAATAGTTGGGTGCGGTTTTCACCTGTTGTTCTCTTGGGGGGAACATCGAGTTTTCACCAATCAATCCCAAAAAGGAGGAGGTAGACACTATATGACAGCACTGGAAGAATTGAGACAGCCGGCTGCGACCCTTACAAATCCCTATATCGAGCGGTGGAGGGAAAAGGGCGGTAAGGTTGTGGGCTACTACTGTACCTATGTTCCGGCAGAGATTATCCATGCTGCCGGCATGTTCCCTTATCGGATGAGAGCCACCGGCAGCACAAGTTCGGATTTGGGGGATGTTTACACGTATCGTACGATGTGTACTTACTGTCGCCACTCCCTTGACCAGGCAATGAGGGGGGAATACAAGTTCCTTGACGGGCTTGTTGCTTGCTATAGTTGTGACCATGTGCGCCGTCTGTTCGATATCTGGAAAGCTGGCAAGGTCGAATTTTCCCAGCCTCCTTTTTACCTCCATTTCCTAAGCGTGCCGATGAAGGCTGATGTGGAGACTGAGGAGTGGATGGCAAGCGGATTGGAGAGGTTTAAGCAGAGCCTGGAGGGTAACTTCAAGGTGACAATTACCGATGAGGCACTGCACCGAAGTATCGAACTCTACAATGAGAAACGCAGGCTCCTCAAGAGCTTGTATGAATTGAGGAAACAGGATTCGCCCCCGATCAGCGGCACCGAAGTCCTGGAGATTCTTATCGCCAGCACGTCGATGCCGGTGGAAGAATTCAATCAGCTACTGAAGAAAGTGCTGGAAGAGCTCAGGGGGCGAGACGGTTTTTCTGATTATAGAGCGCGTTTGTTACTCGGCGGTGGTGAGCTTGAGGATCCTGAATATATTAAGTTAATCGAAGACCTTGGCGGGCTGGTGGTCACCGACTTTATGTGTTTTGGGATTAGAGACTTCTGGGACTTAGTTGATGAGGATGCTGAGCCAATATCTGCTCTGGCAAGGCGTTACCTCGAGCGTGTTTCATGTCCCCGCATGATCGATCACCCGCGAAGGCAGGAGTTCCTCACAGATTTGGCCAAGGAGTACAGAGTTGATGGGATCATCATGCAGCGGATGAAGTATTGTGATACATGGGGGGGTGAGAGCGCCATGATGGAATGGGATATAAAAAAAGAGAGCACCCCTACACCGTACATGGTGCTCGAGAGGGAATATCTAATAGGCGCTGCTGGGCAGATGCGAACCCGGGTTCAAGCTTTCCTGGAGACTATAGGGAGATAGATTGATGAGCGATAATCTTCAAGTACATCGTAGTGTTTATGAAGTGCTAAATGGAGCACAGGAACCTGGGCCGAGACTCATAGCCAACTGGCTGGGGGGGGTATTAGATGCAGTGGGTAAGGGGAAGCCGATAGCGTATCATCCATTTACCACGTTTTCTGAAATCATGGTTGCTCTGGATGTGCAGCCCATCTGTTGTGAGGCCTGGGATATGGTGGGTCTGCAGGTTGACCCCGATCATGCTATCAAGAGCATTGATACGGCTCACGAAGCTGGGATCCCTCCCGAACTGTGTTCTTTTGATAAGGCTATTATCGGAAGCGTCATGCGAGGGACGATGCCGCCACCGTCAATGATCGCACAGTCAGGTATGCCCTGCCAGAATGCCTATATCACCTACCAGGCTGTATCAGCTCTTACAGGGGCTCCTCTGTATGTTTGCGATACGCCCTATAACACGGACGAAGAAGGGGCCTTGGATTACTGGGTAAAACAGTACAAAGGTATGATTTCCTTTCTCGAGGAGCACAGCGGGAAGAAAATGGACTATGACCGGCTCAGGGAGGTGTTAGAGGAGAGTAATCGTTGCGTGGAGTACTGGCTTGAAGCGATGGAGCTATTGAAACTTAAACCGGCGCCTCACAGCGGTCCGTTGTCACAAGGCAGTCTTGCCGGCATGATGGGATTTGGAACCCCTGAAGGTACCGCAGCTATGAAAGCACTCCTTGATGAGTTGAAAGATAAAGTGTCTAAAGGGGAAACGGCGGTTCCCGATGAAAAGGCAAGAGTGATCTGGTTCCATTTCCAGGTGTTCTGGGACAATACGTTGATGGGTTTCATGAATGAGTTGGGAGCAGTGGTTCCTTACGTCCTTTTTGATGATTTTCGAGTTGAGCCAGTAGATACCTCCACACCGGAGAGGATGATTAGAAGCATGGCCTGGAGGGCATTGCAGACTCCTATGGGGAAAGTAGGGCGAGGTTCGTTCGACGCTTTTATTGAGGATTTGTTGTACGCGGTTGATGAGTGGAAAGGAGACTGCGTTATCCTCGGCGCTCATCCCGGTTGTAAGTGGGTCACGGGTGCTTATGGGCTGATACGGGACGCCTGTCGCGAGCGTGGGATTCCTTTGCTGCTATATGATGTTGACCTGGTCGATAGGAGGATAACCTCTGCTGAGGAGTCTCGAACCAGGATAGAGCAGTTTCTCACTACGGTTATTGATCGTTAGAAATAGAAAGGGGACATATTACATGATTGTTGCTGGTTGCGATGTCGGTTCTACAACAGGCAAGGCTGTTATTATGAAAGATGGTGCGATTGATTCTTACACCATTATTTCTTGTAAGCCAAGGCCTGAGGAGACAGCCCGCATCGCTATAGGTGAAGCTATGGAGAAGGTCGGTATCTCCTCGCTGGAAGAGATGGACTACATTATAGGTACGGGCTACGGGAGAATGAAGATTCCATTCGCCAACGAAAATATCTCGGAGATAACCTGTCATGGTGTGGGAGCCTACTGGCTGTGTTCGTCAGTAAGGACCATTATTGACATCGGGGGACAGGATTTGAAGGTCATCGGTCTGGATGACAGCGGCAAGGTAGCTGAATTTGTCATGAACGACAAGTGTGCTGCCGGGACGGGGAGGTATCTGGAGAACCAGGCTCGCGCTTTGGAATTAACCCTGCATGAATTAGCGGACATATCGCTTACCGCTACAAAAGAGCTAATCATAAGTAGCCAGTGCAGTGTGTTTGCTGAGTCTGAGGTTATTACCTTGGTTAATGAGGGTGAGGAGCTACCCAATATTGCCAATGCGATCCACGAGTCGGTAGCGAGCAGAGTGCTAACCTTAGTGAGAAGGGTCGGTGCAAGAAAAGACATTACTTTCGCTGGCGGCTGTGCTAAGAATGCGGGACTGATTGCTGCTTTAGAGAAAGGGTTGGGTGGTGGCATAGTAAGACTATCCGAAGACCCGCAGATTATTGGAGCCCTGGGGGCGGCTTTATTAGCGGCAGAGAGGTGGCGGAAGAGCGCTTCGGCAAAGGAGCAGGGGGCCTCGGTAAACTAGAGAACTTGTAGAATATCAAAAGGGGGCTGCGCGTGACAGACGCAGGGTGGTGCTTACTGTTGGCATAGGGGACGGGTGATATGAAAGCATACGAGGTACATCTCAGCAGGGTTAGAGAATATATAGAGGAAAAGAGAAGGCAAGGGAAGCAGTTCAGGGAGATCCAGAGTGATACATCTGGTGACAAGCTTGTTCGTGGCTTGCCGGTTGGAGTTGGGACCCAGGAAAGAACAAGCTTAATACTGAAGGAGGATACCTTTGTTGAATTGGGCAATCCCAGTGTTGCCTCCTGTGCATTCGTTATCTGGAGCGACGATCTTTCCTGTGTTGAAGATGGGCGCATCACCTTGATTGGCCCCGATATCCAGCAGAGTGAGGGGGAGAGCCTCCCCTTCGGCCANGTCATTATAGTTGGCGGCACCGAGCTTAAGGAGGAGCAGTATCTGGATCTGGAGAGGACGCAGTTCGCGTCTGACCAGATAGAGGGCTACATGCTCAGAAGCGTGCCGCGTCGTGTGTGGAGCAGGGTAGGCAACGATGCTGCAGGGAGGGGTTTCTCCTTCGAAACCCTGGGCCGGGCATTAATGGCGATTTTCAGGTGGAAGCACCCCTTGATTCAGGCTACCGAAGTTGTTTTTGTTACCTCGAGCAAGGGTGATGTCAATCAGTTGGATGATATTGCCGCTGGTGTGCGCAAGTTCAGCGGTGAACTGCGGAAACTGGTTAGACAGGACGATGGCACGTACGAGTGTACTGAGTACAATTGTAGCACTTGTGATAATCAAGATGTGTGTGATGCGGTAAGGGAATGGATAGTCCTGCGCCGGAAGAAGGCCGCTATAGAGGCGGGAGAAGCTGACTGATCGACTGGCGATGGCAAAGTGGAGAGTTAATAAATGAGTAAGAATCAGGCTCCATCGGCGGCAAGATCGGTTGCCATGGTCGGCAAAGGCGGGGTGGGCAAGACGGCCCTTACCGTGCTTCTGACCAAGGCCCTTGCTGGGAGTAATGTGAAGCTGTTAGTCGTCGATGCTGACCCGGTAGTAGGTTTACCTCAGGCGCTGGGTGTGCGCGTGAACAAGACGATCGGCGATGTTATGGAAGAGATAATTAGAGCGGCACGGACGGGTGGCAAGAAGGCGAAGATCGAAGTCGTCAGTATGATTGACTACATGGTTCTTGAGACCCTTATTGAGTTGGACGGTTTTGCCATGCTGGCAATGGGGAAACGCGATGATGAGGGGTGTTTTTGCCCGGTGAATGACATCTTGAGAGACGCGCTTCAGTCACTTTCCCGGAGCTTTGATGTTATTCTCATTGATGGTGAAGCCGGAGTGGAGCAAGTAAACAGGAGAGTTACCGGAAAGGTTGATATATTGCTAATTGTTACTGACCCCACGCTTAGGGGCATTAAGACCGCTGCTCTCATTAGTGATGTGGCCCGCAAGCGAGGAGAAAAGAAGGTCGCAACGACGGGGTTGGTGATTGGCCGAGTAAGGCCGGGACAAGAGGAGCAGCTAAGACAGGCTGCCGAGCAAGAGGGTTTGGAGGTGTTAGGGCTTATCCCCGAAGACATAAACATAACCCAATGCGATTTAGCGGGCAAGCCGATATATAACCTTGAAGACAATTCGCCCAGTGTAGTGGCGGTTAGGGAAATGTC
>JGI10211J14876_10001234_pt1 | contig 11231 bp, 12 predicted proteins | sample Etolagsediment_FD_14876 | JGI IMG/M metagenome (IMG submission 14876)
CGGAGCTGCAACAGAGACGGAGATGAAGGAAAAGAAGGCAAGGGTTGAGGACGCCCTCAATGCTACCAGGGCAGCAGTAGAAGAAGGGATCGTTCCCGGTGGCGGTATTGCATTAATCAGATGCATTTCAGGCTTATTAAAGGCAAAATTGGAGGGAGACGAACAGCTTGGAATAAATATAGTCAAAAGGTCTTTAGAAGATCCGGTACGTCAGATTGCAAACAATGCTGGCTTAGAAGGATCAGTCGTGGTGGAGAAGGTGAAAGAAGAAAAAGGTGCCTTTGGTTTGAATGCTGAGACAGGTGAGTATGAAGATCTCGTCAAGGCTGGGATCATTGATCCAACCAAAGTTACACGATATGCCCTTCAAAATGCCGCTTCTGTCACTGCCCTTATGCTCACTACCGAGGCTATGGTAGCTGAAGTACCGAAAGAAGAACCTGCGGCACCAGCAATGCCTCCAGGAGGTGGCTATGGTGGTGGAATGGGCGGAATGATGTAATTGTTGGAAAAAATAGCTGGGATTTTATCTTTGAGGCGACCAATTCCTGATTGGTCGCCTTTTTTTATGTTTAAATAAAGATAAAATAGGCTATAATGGATTTAGAGACTTCGCTCCACTATATGGGTAACATAAACTGATATTTCCAAAAAAATATAGTATTTCAAAAACTTAGAGAGTTTTCGAGATAACGCAGTAATGAAATTCCTTTCCCAGTTAATTGACATTATCTATCCTCCACGCTGCCATATCTGCGGTCAATTCTTATCTACTGATGAAAGGCCTCCCTCCTCATTTCATTTATGTTCTAGCTGTTTAGCTGGCCTCATCCCAATCACTCATCCGATGTGCACTATTTGCGGTGTGCCTTTCTCAACCTCAAGAGGACCAGATCATCTCTGTGAAAATTGTCTTCGTAAAAGGCCTTGGTACGATTTTCTCCGATCCCCATATCTTTACTCAGGTCCACTTATGGAATCCATACAAAAATTCAAATACAACGTAGAAACTCACCTAATGTCCCCTCTTGGACAGCTACTTTCCCTCTTTGCCAAAGAATGGATGCTCAACCTTAAGGATTTTGTAATTATCCCTGTGCCACTCCACAGGCGCAGACTCAGAGAAAGGGGCTTCAATCAGAGTCTTTTATTAGCCAGGGCATTGGCCTCAGACCTTGGAAATCAATTAGATTACCTCTCCCTTATTAGGAGAAGATATACACGAGCCCAGACAGGTCTGAAAAAAGGAGAGAGGAGAAAAAACGTTAAAGATGCCTTTTCCATTATACATCCTGAGGCTATCAAGCATAAAAAAATACTATTGGTTGATGATGTCTTTACGACCGGGTATACCGTGAATGAATGCGCACGAACCCTGAAAAAATCAGGGGCGACAACTGTTATTTGTCTCACACTGGCCAGAACTCTGGTTAATTGAAGGTAAAAATGGTAAATAAGACACACTATTAAACATCCGTAAAAAAGTTGCAATCGATATCATCAACTGTTAATTTAATTGCAATTTATTTTCCTGGAATAGCCAATGCTTGAACAAGGGCAAACAAAAAAACCGAGAGCAGCAAATAATCATATACTTGCAATTGGTGGTGGAAAAGGGGGTACTGGCAAGAGCCTTATTGCTGCAAGTTTAGGCATCTGTTTGGCTGATAGAGGCAATGGTGTTCTTCTCATAGATGCTGATTTGGGAACAGCTAATCTCCATACCTTTTTAGGATTAGAACCTCCAAAAATAGGTCTATCAAGTTTTGTTACTAAGAGAGAATCAACTATTTCTGGTATCATAACAAAGACAGGGATAAATAATCTTAAACTAATTTCAGGGGCTAAAGATATGATAGGGATTGCCAATCTATCCTATGGACAAAAGATGAAGGTATTGAACAATATTAAAAAATTGAATTATAGATACATCTTATTAGATCTTGGCCCTGGTACATCCTTTAACATCCTCGACTTTTTTTTGATTTCCCATTGTGGTATCCTTATAACATCACCGGAACCCACATCCATTGAGAATACATATCGCTTTACAAAGGGTATTCTTTTTCGCTATTTAAGAAAGATAATCAGTAAAAAAGTGGTGAGATCCCTGATAGACAATGGGATCAGGCAAAGGAATGGGCACAAATTTGAGTCAGTCTTTGATCTCCTGGAAACTATAGAAAAGATCGAACCAAGGCTTGGAGATACTATATCAAGCTATCTCTCAACCTTAGATATCAAATTAATTGTTAACCAGGTGCGCACAAGTAAAGACAGGGCCATAGGGCAAAAGATGGCTATCGCGGCCAAGAAATACTTTGGCATCCCGATTGATTTCTTGGGAAATGTAAGCCATGATAATAAAATTAGTAAAGGTTTACTCCAGAAAAAACCCCTCATGGCTTATTTGCCACATTCTAAAGCATTTAAGGAACTTACTGAAATTACTCAAAAAATATCGCCTCGTTACCAATTAGGATTAAGCTTTCCTGCTGATTAAATTTTTTAACTAATTATCTGGCAGTTTATGAAAAAATTAACCGAGCAAGACTATTACAATCTACTTGACATTTCTCCTAAGGCCTCTTTTGAGGAAGTTCGATCTGCCTACGACCAAGCCATGAGTATATACTCAACCGATTCTATTTCCACCTACACTCTTTTTACACAAAAGGAAAGGGATCTCATCCTTTCCCGTTTGGCTGAAGCGTACAAAATCCTGACTAACAGCCAGCTCAGAAAAGAATACAATCATTTTTTGATTGAAAGTGGTGAGCTTTCTCCTCTAGAAATCGGATTTTCATCCCTGGAAGATTCTAATATAACCAAAGGTAAGCTTCTGGAGGTAAGTGTAGAAAGTCTCACCCACAAACAACAAAAGGTAAAGGATGAGCGCGTACCTTCTGATAAAAACCTTAGCCTCTTCGACAGCCAAATTTCTGTGACTGGGAAAAGCATTAAAACAATTAGGACATCCAAAGAAATGAGCCTTGAAGAAATATTCAAACAAACGAATATATCACGGGAAACATTAGAAGATATTGAGGAAGAACGTTTTGAAAAGCTCCCAGCCCTTGTCTATCTTAAAGGATTTTTAAAGGCCTACGCTAACATACTACAAGTTAATCAGACAGAAATGGTGGACGGATATGTAAAAAGGTATCTCGAATGGCAGAATACCTATCAAAAATAAAACCCCAATCAGAAATGAAAAAGGTGGTGGAAAAAACGAAAGGTGAAGGTAAAAAAATAGTTTTTACCAATGGCTGTTTTGATATCCTTCATCAAGGTCACGTGCGTTATCTTTCTGAAGCTAAGAAGTTAGGAGATTACCTGATAGTTGGTTTAAATAGTGATCGATCTATTAGAAACATTAAAGGAAATAATCGTCCCTTTATGGCCGAGGGAGCAAGGGCAGAATTGCTTGCCGCTCTCTGCTTTGTTGATGGGGTTGTTATTTTTACTGAGGAAGACCCTCTTGCTATAATCAAATATCTCCAACCTCATATTTTAGTAAAAGGTGCGGACTGGGATGAGGATGATATTATAGGGGCTGAATTCATTAAAAAAATAGGGGGGGAGGTTAAGCGAATACCTCTTATCCCAAATATTTCCACTTCGAATATTATTCACCGAATTATTGATCTCAATTCCGCTCAAAATAGCTAAGTGCTTCGATTCGCAAATACAGCTACCGTATCAAGATAAAGGAATTAATTTTAGTCTGTGCGCCCATAGCTCAGATGGATAGAGTAACGGACTACGAATCCGTAGGTCGCAGGTTCGAATCCTGCTGGGCGCACCACAACTGATAAGGATTTAGTCATTTCGACTAAATCCTTTTTTTATGCTTTTCCCAGATACCTCCAATTTAAATCTTGAGAAAACATTTCAGTTTTCATTGAATATGGTCGATATAAAAATCAAGTCTGTCTAAAAAATTGTCGTTACAAAAAAAGGGGATATCCCGATATGCATTCTATAACTCCATACCATTCTATTACTTCAGACCGCACGGATTTAGACATGGGCGGCATAAATTACAGTACCCTACAGTCAACCCATTTGAAGACTTTCCGCCAGGAAAGTGCAGATTTCACAATCGTTACAGCTGAAGGTGACAAGGTAATGTTTTCATCGAGTTCACAATTTCAGGCAACCTATGTCACCTACGATAGCTTTGCTCGCACAAAAGGAGAGTTTGCCTTGTTTCAGGGCGAAAGTTTCGACCTCAATACTAATCGAGAACTTATCATTTCAGTGGACGGTGATTTAAATAAGCAGGAGTTGAAAGATATAAAGAAAGCCTTAAGGACCATAGGCAAGATCATGAGAGATTTTCTCTCTGGAGATATAGGTCATGCGGTTGCTAAGGCACTGAAAATCGGCAAATTGGAATCCATATTGAGCTTTGAAGCAAGCCTGCAATTTGAGCAAAGTATATCTTTGGAGCAGCAATTGGTAACAGAGGCAACTTCTTCTCCGCCTGAAATAGCAGAAGATATCACTTCAAAAGGTAAAATGACTGCCTTAGAACATATCAACAATCTGACCGATAAAATGACAGAGGTCGTTAAAGATTCAGGGGTTAAGCCAACTAAGCTAGTCAGACCCATTAATAAATTATTCTCTCATCTCTTTAAAGGGCTTTTCAGGGATAATCCTCCGGATTCCCCAAAGCTTGCAATAGCCAAGCTGATTAAGTCGAATTTGCTGGACAGAATCGAGCATCTATCCGAAACAGAAGAAGATAAGGGAACTGAACAAGAGAGCTAATAAGAAAGAAAAGATCCACCGGTGCCAGCTAGGGCAACATTTGCGTAGGATTGTTGTTCAGGCTTGGGTACAAAAGGAAAAATAAGGAACATGAAGAAGAGATTAACTTAATCAATGGGGAAATCGCCCGATCAAGCTAGTTGTTCCGCCCTTTCTAAGAAAAATGTCTCACATCTTTTCACCGTTACACCAATCTGCTCAATGAGGGTATCCCATCTCCCACTATCAACCTCATCATCTATGATAACTTTTCCCTTTCCAAAATTGATTGACCTAAAAAGAAAATTGGATTATTAAGATATATTATGGTCAAGGAGGAGCTAATTGAAATCATCCATGGGATTCCGAACACAGACATTGATCTGAGATTCTTACTGCAACTGGAGAAAAGTGAACTTGAGAAGTTGTTGGCCACTATTAGGGATCGTGTTGAGCAAGCCGGAGAGTGACTTTTTTTGCTTGTTACTGAAATGAGTCCCTCGATTCATAAATTCGATGCCGTATTTATTTACTCGGGACTAAGTGCTGAGTGAGCAATCGCAAAGATTATACTCATTAGAATACATTATAGTATTTGCGAATCGAAGCACTAAGTTACCCGTGAACAAGGCCTGCTAAGCAGGCAGTTTCTATAATTTTCAAAAGGAGGTCTACATGCTAAGAAAAAGTAAGAGTGTGGAGAAAGGCAGCGTGCCAGCCGCCAGCCCTGTCTCTATGGGAGAAAAGACTATCATTAGCGAGAAGATTTCCATCGAGGGCTCTATCCAGGGTAAGGGAGATCTGGTCATTGATGGCTCGGTAAAGGGCAGCATCGAGCTGGAGGAGTACCACCTCACCGTGGGTCCCAAGGGCAAGGTGGAGGCCGATATCCACGCCGACAACGTGACTATCAGCGGCCGGATGACCGGCAACATCAACGCCGGCTGCAAAGTGGAGATAACCAAGGATGCAGACTTCAACGGCGAGATCAAAGCCAAACGCATCTCAGTGGAGGATGGAGCCTACCTCAAGGCAGCCATCGAGTTGGAGCGGGAGCCCCAGAAAAAGGCCGTGCCCATTGGAAAGCCAGCTGAAGATAAGGCCTCTTCACCGGAAAAGGCGCCCATCACTCTGGTCAGCGAGGCAGATAAGGGAAACTGATCCTTGGCTATCTCCACCAACCAGCTCTGGGAGGATCCCTCCCTTGAGCCTGAACTAGCCAGCTACACAAGTAATGTCCTTCCGCTGTTCGTAAAGGGTCTCGAGGGGCGGGAAGAGTTACAGGCGCTGGATGTGGGACCGATCTGCGGTAGCAACATCACCTTCTTTGCTCAGAGGGTGAAGAGGCTCTATGTCTGCGACATGTTCCTTTGTCTGGACCGCAACCGGCGCAAAGGTCTTCCCCTCAGCAGGGTTGTGCAGTACCTAGACTACCCGCCCAAGAGCTTCGACGGAATCTTGCTGTGGAATCTGATCGATCACCTAAACGACATCGAGGTGCGCAGGGTTGTGAAACTGGGTGAAAAAATGTTGAGGCCGGGTGGAATGGTGATGGTAATCGTCCTGAGCGAGCAGGCGATCGACCAGCCTTTGAACTCCTTTGTTATTGAGGATGGATTCCGGCTCTACCTACGCCCCCAGCCCCACCTGGACTTTCCCTTTCACATGCGCCAGAACCGGGAGGTTCTTGCCTTGCTGGCTCCCTTCACCCTAGTCAAATCCTTCATCTACCGTAACGGGATCAGGGAGTTCCTCTTCCAGCGCGACTGAGGCTCTAAAAATTCAAAACTATCAGATCAAGTTTACAAATAAAAAATAGGCTTGAGTTGAGGCGATTTTTAAAATCGAGCATTTCTAGTTAAATCAATCTTCAATGTAGTTATATTTGTTCCTGTTATAACTATTATCCTTTTTGCGCAAACAGGTTTGGGGAACTCTCTATTTGCCCTTATGCTGATCTTGTTTTCTTGGTCAATATTGTTCTTTATGGATTCTACTGTTAGATAATCATTCAGAGAGGCATAAAAAGTCTCTCTATTTTTTTTAGCATAAGTCTTTTTGTTAAGTTTTAGGATTAGGGACTCTAAAGACGGTTCAGATATCTTTACCAGCATCTTACCTAAAATTTCATTTCCTTGAGATACAACAATCTTGTACACCTTTCTCTTGCCATACAGAGAGTACCGATCGAGAAGATCCCTGCCGGTATCGATTAAATATCCTCTGTCCTCTCCTGTATTATTTTTCCAGTTTCCAACAAACCCTTTGAAGTTTACACACACGTATTGTTCCCTTGCTAAACTCTCAGGAAGGATATTTATTATCTTTATAAGGTCTCCCCTCACAACATCAAGTGTTTCACCATTTTTGATAAGTTTCTTCTTCCTGTTTACCTCAATAACAAAATGGGAGACTATTTCCTTCTTAAGAGGCCTTAGGCTAACCGTTCTCTTTTTACTCACCCTTATAGGTATCTGGGCAAATACCTTGTTGTCCTTCCTAATAATCAAACTAGTATTCTTATAAATTGAGAAATCATTTCGAAAGTCATTTAGGCTTCCATAGCCAAGGATATCTGCACTTAAACCTCTTTCATAATTGGCCTCTACGTGAGCGATGTTGATGCTATCGCCGGCCCTGATACTCAATGCCTGTTTATTTTTTATTACTATAGGTGTCTGATTATTGATGGATACTACCAAATATTTCAACTCTGGTTGATCCAGAAATAAGCCAGGCTGTTCAGGTATAATACCAAAAAGCTTCATAAATGCATTGATAGCTAGATTGTGGTATCTGACCTTAAGATCAATAGATGGTAGAAATTTTGATGTCTCAATCCCAAATGCAGGGATATGATGTTTAGTTAAGGCATAATAAGTGGCTGATTTTAATTGTTCTCGGTGTATGCTATCTGGCTTGTTCGTTCTGGTGTTATTAAAACGGAATTTATGAAGATCATTAGTGATCTCCCGATTAATCTCCTTTATTACCTTTCTGGCCATATCACCTAATTTTAGTACCTTATCCTTGCCTGGGATTTTATACCTTTCATAATCTGCGATTATAGACTGCCCGAATGCCTTTGGATTGCGCCATCTACTTAAATATTTAGGATAATAATAGCCCGAACCATCGTGGAGGTTAAGCAAATAGTCACTCTCAGCAATTAGCTTCTTAAGTATGGATACAATCTTATCATCCATGCTCATCTTCTCAGGTCTATTGGCAAATTTTCTATTCATATCCCCATGCGGGCTCCTCTGATTCAAAAGGATGGAGTAGAAATTTGCCCTGGGAACAACAATTAGATTGCCTTTCAGCAGACTCATGTCTGCATAGAGATCAGCTGTGAGAAACCCGCCGGGTTCGTTACCTTGAATCCCGCCAATCAGCATCAGGGTCTTTCCCAGTTTCTTGCCATAAATCTTGTATATGTTTAATTCATAGGGCGTATTTGGGAAATAAACGAGATTCTCTCTTTTACCCTGGGCGTTCTCCTGGCACATCAAAAGAAAGGAAGTGATAATAATCAAAAAGAAAAATTTAAATTTAATAATAGATCTCATATGCCCAAAATATATTCTACGCCTCAACTACCTTCTTTAAGATCAATTTACCATTTCTATCGTATACCAGTATCTCCAAAATAATTGGTTTATTGGTTGATTTACCGAGTGTATATTTACTGCTCATCGACTTGAACCTCTGTATGAAAAATCGCTGCCCACTCCTATAGTTTGTGGGCACTCCATCTTTGAGTGGTGAGCTAGGATAAACCCAAACTTCAGATTTATCTGAATCCCTTATGCTGGCAAGAACAAATATATATCCCCCTATGGGTACCTCATTTGCCTGCCGGTTTACAATCCTGAATTCAACATTAATTGTCGATTTATTTCTTTCTACCTTTAGTTCATCAATATCCACAAGTTTGGGCAAAGATGATTCAGTATAGTCTACTGTGGATAGTGGTTTTGGGCTTTTATCTTTGTCCTCTGTAATATAGTCATCCAATAGGGCAATGTATTGTTTAGATCTCTCAAGACTTTTAGCTGTCTTTATAAGTTCCCTTCTGAGTTCAGCTATTTTATCTACCTGGGTTTTATTTGCCCTATAGATATCAAAGTATGCGTTGGTCAGAAAAATTGTAGCCACAATATAGAAGAGAAAGAACAGGGAGGCCCATAATATAAGTTGGGAAGATACCTTAAATGCCCTAACCTTACCCGCCTTCTTAAAGATCATGATTGTCAGACGCTCTTTTGTCTTAGAGCGTCTTCTTGTCTCCTCTTCCCCTTTCTTAAGGGGACCCATATCTCTCTCTTGATCTTCCATTTCCCATCTCTATTAATCAGTTGAATCGTTTTTTTCCCCACATCATGGTATTTATCGGAGCTGTACTTTTGATCAAAGCTAACTGCTGCTCTTTCAGATGATAGTAGCTTTATCTTCAAATTACTAATTGTAACCCTGATTTGACCATATCTTTCATTGATTTCGGATTTGCGTCTTTTCCAACCCTTAATGTCGAGGCCCAAAGAAGAAAAACCTTCTGAATAGCTGGCCATGTACCTCTGGAGATCTTTCTCCTGCCAAGCCTTTTGCCAGTCAGATATCAGGCGTTTAATAGCTAAAAATGCCTCCTCTTTCTTTAACTCTGGGCGCTCCTGGATATGCTCCTTTTTTTTCTTAAAGAATTCATCTGTTATTTTCCACTCAGAACCCTCTCTCTGCAAGTAGAGTCTCTTCTCACCAACACTAAAAAATCCATTGCCCTTATAGATCTGATCAAACTTGGCTAAGACGACTTCATTTTCCTTTAATATCTGTAGATTATCAATTGTTATATTTATCCTGCCATATTTCTCACCTAAACGCCTCTTATAGGCACGCCACTGACTCCAGTTTTTCCCTTTCGCCGTGAACTCTTTGCAATAAAAGGACATATAGAGATCAATGTGACTCTGATTCCAGGCCTGCAACCAGTTCATAATTAATCCCCTCAACTCTGCCCTCTCTTTTTGGAGCTTTTTCTTCTCAATGAAGTTGATCTGTTGGGTTATTATGATCGGTGTATATGTCTCGCCTATAGACCCAGAAAGCTCCATTATGTCTTCGTTACTAAAAACAATGCAGCCATTGGTATCCCATGGCTTAATTATCTGATTGGTTCCATGAAGCCATATCCCGTATCCTTTTCTCCCCAATTTCCTGTCCCTTGGATTGGGATAGTCAACTGGAAAGGCACGAGCGCCATAAATAGACGATAGATCCTTCTCTTTTAATACATTGGTAACAAAATATACACCTTCAGGTGTCTTTTTATCATCCTTTTTAGATTTAGGCTCTTTATTCTCGCCAGTAGAGCAATGATATATTTTTAATTGATGCCCTGCCTTATTGGCCTGGTAAAGGTATGCCTTTTGGGTAGATTTTTCCACCAACAGTACATATCCAGGATTTTGAAGGGGGAGATAAAGTATAGAATCCGGCACAAGGTCTTTAACTTTTTCGCCTGAAGCTACCTGCTTTGTTAGATCAGCCCCAGTTATATGAGGAAAGATAATTACAAGAAAAAAGAATTTGATAACAAAAAGAGTGGATTTTATAAATAAGTTTCTATTTAACATTAAATACCCCACTTAAGTTTAGTAGATCCCGGTGAACTCGTAAGGACCAATTCTAATAATTTATAAGGTTGAGACTGATCCGCTTTTCTGCATCTTAAAATATAAATATTCGACCAAGGAGATATAAAGGAATAAAAAGATATCCTCCGCATATTTTAAATGATAGCTGAAGGAAAATATCTCCTCTATCTCTTTATTGTCAAGATATTTTTGGACATCCGGATCGCGTAAAAGAAGTTATATGGCTGACGCTCGCACTCACAAAAGGATTTATAACATTGAAATGATGGGTGCCAGTAGCGGTTTTTACGCTCTTCATTCTTCCTTGTGATCACTGGCACATCTGGCTGTTCTCCCCAACAGTGTGATCGATCACAAAAAAGTGGTCGAAGCCCTGAACGGGAAACAGCAGTGTACGATTGTGGTTGCTGAAGGGTACAAAAAAGAAGAAAGTGGTCTGTGAGCCTTTTTCAAGGGATATCAGGAGAGCAGCCCCCAACAACCAGGATATTACACTGGCCCAGCGAATGGCATACAATGTGGCTCAATACCTTAAGGCAGGCACTTCAAGGCTGATGCCGGCTGTCAAGTCGGGCAAAGAATATGCGATTCCCTTTAATGAGATCACTACAGACAATATGGTGGAAAAGGACCTTCTGGTTTTATCCAATCGTCTCACAACGGATGACGTATAGTGGATTACATCCGCTCTCTGCCCCAGATCTTTCCACAAAAATAACAGAAGTCTACAATTCTTCGCTGTTTGTACCTTTGTCTCGTTATTGCTTTAACCAAGAGATGTATCCCAAATTTATCAAGAATCCTTCTTCAGAATCATCA
>JGI10211J14876_10001236_pt1 | contig 11229 bp, 16 predicted proteins | sample Etolagsediment_FD_14876 | JGI IMG/M metagenome (IMG submission 14876)
TTATTGAATCAATTGATGAAACTAGAAGAGAAAATAGATCGACATTTACATTAACTAATAAATTCATAGATAAAGAAATATACAATCAGATTAAATTGTACAGGATATATCAAATAAAAACAGACCCACCTATAAACCCAAAAAAAGTTATATCAATTCTATCAAATAATGTTAAAGAATATTTTTTAAATAAATTTGGTAAATATAAAAATAACAGTAAATTAAAAAATAAATTTAATAATATAATTAATAAAACAATTCAAAAAGAATCAATAAAATTAGGTATAAAAATTAAAAGTAAACATGATGTTGAGTATATAAATAAAATAATAAAATTAGCAAAAAAATATAGAATTAAAATTGATAAAGAAACTATAAAAAATATTAAAAACACAATTAAAATTCATAATGTAGCAAAAAAATATAAAATTAAATTAACACAAATAAATAAAAATAATAAAAGAATTTATAAAACACCAAAACAACTATTAAGAGAAATCAATAAAAAAATGTAATTATTTAAAGACTTTAATTAATATTTATAAAATGATATATGAATGAAAAATTACTAAAAAATAATCCTGGACCATTTAGTAATTTTTTACTCAATGAGATAAATAATAAGAATAAACAAAGTAATGAAAGTAACGAACAAAACGAAAAAAACGAAAAAAACAAAACGAATGTAAAAAAGATTTATCGAAAATGCGTTTCGATAAAAGTAAAAAAAACAATAATAAATATAAAGGTATGAGTGGTAAATCACCTAACATAAAATTAATAGATGCTAATGCCACAAATAATATAAAAGTTAAAAATGAATCATCATCAATTAATAATATAGATTTAATAAAAGATTCTGATTCAGATAGTATTGACACTGCAGAACCAGAGAGTGATAATAGTCCAGTTAATAGTCCAGTAAAATCATTAAAGAAATCTTATTCAAAAATACCAGTAATTGATAATGATGAATTTAAATATTTTACTAATAATAAAAAACAAAAACCAATTATTCAAAAACAAGAATCTGAGGATGAATATTCAGATGATGAAGTATCTGAAGAAGAAGATTCAGATGATGATGATGTATCAGATTCTGAATCTGAACCATCTATTAAACAAAAAAAGATGAGTTCACGTGAAATAGAACAGAAAAAACAAGAATATTTAATTAAATTATTAGCACTTGAGAAAAAAGGAGTTAATTTAACAAAAGGTTATTCTTTAAAAAGTTCTTTAGAAGAATTAGAATTTGAATATAATACACAACAAAAAGCAATGGAAATGGAAGCAAGTGTACATTTCCAACAAAAAATTCTAATGGCAGCAGTAACAGGAATAGAGTTTTTAAATAAAAAATTTGATCCAATAGGTGCAAAATTAGAAGGATGGTCAGAATCAGTTATGGATAATATTAATGATTATGAAGAAATTTTTAAAAAATTACATGAAAAATATTCTCAACGTACTTCAATGCCTCCTGAATTACAACTATTGGTTACATTAGTAGGGTCAGGATTTATGTTTCATTTAACAAATAGTTTATTTAAAAGTTCATTACCCGGATTAGGAGACGTATTAAAAACTAATCCTGATATAATGAGTAATATTATGGGTGCAATGGGGAAAGCAATGAATAATGCACATGGTTTAACTCCTGGATCTACAACTCCACAAATGCCACAAATGCCGCAAATGCCACAAATGCCACAAATGCCGCAAATGCCACAAATGCCACAGAATTCTACTATCCCTGACTTTACTGGACCGTCAATGAATTTAAGTAGTATGTTAAATACATATCAATCAGGTCCTGATAAACCAATTATACAACAAGCTCCTAAACAGAAAGAAGAATTTAATAATGAGACAGATAGATTCTCGGTAGCAAGTTCATCAGATTATTCTGAATTTGATGAAACAACAAAAACAATTAATATGCCAACTGTATCAAAAGGAAAAGGAAGAGGGAAAATATCAAAAGGAAAGAGTATAAAAATTTAATTTAAAACTAATTTATCCCTAATTAATTTTCTAATAATCATATGATAAAATCCCATTCTATTATCTCCATATAAAATTCCATCTTCAATTATACCACCCCATTTTGAACCTTTTAATTTACTACCTCTGTCAAATTCAAGTAAATATAAATTTCCTGTATTTAATATAATATTTTTATATTCAGGTTTATTATATTTTAAAAGTAATATATCAATCCATAAATCTATTGTAGAATTAAAATTTGGATTTATTGTAAGTCCTAATTTTTTTCCTATTTTAATATTTGTTGCCATTTTAGCGATAATACCAATATTATCTTTTTTTTTCCAATAATTTACATCTTTATTATTTACTAACTTAAAACCATCCCAAGTACCTAAATCTCCATCTATACTAAATCTATATCTATCAGATTCTATATATTTTTGTGCTTGAAATGCATGTTCTGTAGAATAATATTTAAGTCCATCATATATTATTCCACTTTTAATATAATTAAAATTTGACATTTTATAATAAGGATATTTAGCATTAGAAAAAAACGAGATATAATTACTAATTGATTTTGGTATAAATGTATTATGTATACAATTAATTAAAGATTTTCTTATTAATTTTTTTTTCTGCATAATTCATTAATAATTATATTATTATATTTAATTTTAAATCATAAATAAAAGTAAAATAAATACAAAAAAAATTATTTATTATTATTAAGCAATTATTTTAATGGCACCACTTTCATGTGCTTCAGTAACAGATTTATATGGTTCTAATTTTGGACTTTCCCCAGAACAAGTTATACAACAAACATTAAAAAATAACCAAGAATGTGCAAATAAAAATTCAAAGTATCAAAATCATTTAAAAGAAAATGAAATTGCTGGAAGAGCAAATTTTGAAGAAATATATCCACAAGAAACCTATGGAAATTTAAATGGTAGTAATACAAATATTCCACCTAGAACGAATACACCTGAAAATAATTTAAGAAGTTCTAATTTTGGTCCACAACCTCCACCTTTAATAGAAAATAAAAGTAATTTTGCAAAAAGATTAGCATTAACAGATAAAAATAATAATTGGCCTACAGATCAAGGATTTTCAATGTTTAATAGATTTCAAAATCCATTTCAAATTAGAGAAAATTTTGGTTCTCCTAAAACAGACTCTGAAAGATTACAACAATTAGTTTCATTAATAAAAGAATTATTACTTGTTTTAAAAATAATAATGTTAATATTAATTTTATTATTTGTTATAAAAATTCTTGAAAAGAAATATTAATAATTTATTTTTGTATTACTTCATCAGTAATAATTTTACTAAATATGTTTTTAACAGAATATTGTTTTAAATTATCAAAATTTTCTCTAAACTCTTCAATTGATAATTTACCACCATATTCTTTTAAAGTTTGGATTGGAGGTGCAGGTTTAATATTATAATCTTTACCAAATAATTTTTTATACATAAGTCCAATTAAATATATTCTATTTTGATATATATTAGAATTAATTGCATAAGTTTTAACACAGTTAGGACTACAAAAGTTACCTGTAACTTTAAATCTTTTTAAGTTATCATCATAATCAATGGGTAAAAAAAAAGGTTTATTTTTAAAATTATGGTGACAATAATAACATCTATATGGACTAATTAAAATTTCATTACCACTATCAAATTCATCTATAAAATATTTCATAATTTTCATATTTTTTTCAGGTATTTTTTTAGAATTTTTTAATTTAATAATATTATTTTTAATAATTTTATTAGAATTGTTAATATTATTATTATTATTATTATTATTTGATTCATCATCAGTATCTTCATAATCCGAATTTGTTAAGTTAATTTTACATTTGGAATTATTTGTTGTTTGTAAATTTTGTTTTATATCATTAATTTGTATTTGTTCTTTATTTGAATGTACTTTAATATTTAAGTTTCCAAATAAAATATTTTCTGCTTCATAGTTATCATCTATTTGTTTACTTTCATCTTTGTAGGTATTTTCAGAAAATGAAATACTACCATTTTCAATTAATTTTGTGGTAGTTTCTACTTCCCATTTTTTTTTCCGACCTCTTTTTTTTTTTACCTGTTCAATTTGTAATAATTCCAAATTAACTTTATTAATATCCTCAATCTCAGTTTGTATTTTTTTTTTTCTTCCTCGAGTTTTTTTTTGTTCTGTTTCATTACATTCTGGTAACTTATTTTCCAAGTTATCCATTTAAATAAAATTTAATTAAATAAAACTTTAAATTATTTAAAGAAAATTTATAATAATAAATATATTTAAAATGTTTATTTTATATTTATCTACTATAAGTTTTATTTTATTTACTTTATATAATTGTTTTCCATATACAAAAAATAAAAAATTAGTTAATAAAAAACTATATGACAATAAAAATTATTTATTTATAATTAAAAACATAGAATTTTTCAAGGATGGAAAATATATAGAATTTACAAATTATAATAATTACTATTTCAAACAAAAAAAAATAGAACTAAATGTTAATTTTTTATATGATTTTTATATTGTAAATTATATTTATGATAATATTGAATATAAATATTATTCAGAAAATAGTTCTTTAACATTTCCAATTTATACAAATGAACAAATTAAAAATTATGTATACATTAATAAAATTACACGTGCAACATTATTAATTAAACAATTTTCTAAAGATACAAATAAGACTGAAGATACAAATAATACTGAAGATACTAAAAATACTGAAGATACAAATAATACTGAAGATACTAAAAATACTGAAGATACAAATAATACTAAAGATACTAAAAATACTGAAGATATTGATATTTTATCATTCTTAATTCCATTTATTGGACCGAATTATAATTTTTATTATGATTTAGAAATTAAACTTAATCTAGATAAAATTTTAAAATATTTAAAATCTATTAATAATGAAATATTTGATAAAATTGATTTAACAAATAACAATTATGAATTACAATTATATGATAATTTCAATAATAAATATAATTTAGATTCTAATTATTTAAAATGGAACCCTGAACTAATATTATGATACATAAATCTATTTAAAAACATACTTAAAAATAAATAAAAATAATGTCTGATTCTGAAAGAATTGTAGAAATTAAAACAGTTCAATCGAATGCAATAAGAATATTATTTGAAGCATTAAAAGATATTTTAACTGATGTTAATTTACAAATTTCACAAGAAGGATTAAAAATTATATCAATGGATGGTTCAAAACAAGCAGTTGTAAATTTAAAATTAGAAGCAAATAAATTTGAAAAATTTTACTGTTCACATTCAATACGAGCAGGGTTAAATATGACATCATTATATAAAATTATTAAAAGTATTAAAAATAGTGATATTATTACTTTTTATATTTTATCAGATTCAAGTACAAAATTACATATTGAAATAGAAAATAAAGAAAAGAAAACAAATATTTTAACAGTTTTAAAATTGTTGGATATAGATGAAGATATTTTAGATATTCCAAACATTGAATTTGATACAGTTAAAACTATGCCATCAAATGATTTTCAAAGTTATATACGTGAATTGTCAATTATAACAAATAAAATTACATTAGAATCTCAAAAAAATACATTTTCATTATCGGGTGAAGGAGATTTTGCAGAAACAAAAATTAATGTAGGAGATTCAAACAATTTAGATATAAAACCTGAAATTTATGCAAAAGGAACATTTTACATTAAATATCTTTTATTATTTACAAAAAGTACTAATTTATGTACTACAGTTGAGATTTATTTAAAAAATAAATTTCCACTAATATTAGTATATAATGTTGCAAATTTAGGTAAACTACAATACTGTTTAGCACCTTTAGTTGAATAAAAAATTTTTAATAAATAAAAAAAATATATATATAAATATTATATGGTTGCTTATTTAAATGATGTTTATAGAAGTTCTAGTTCATCTGAAAATGAAAATTATTATTATAAATTACCTATTATTTTAATTCAAAGTGGTGATGCTTATACATGGATAGGTGAAATTTCACAAAAAGATTTATATAATATTATTCCTACTGTATTTGATCAATCTACTTATCCTTATCCCATATATAATCTAACAAATGATCAAATATCAAAATTATGGAATATTTTAGATAAAGCATTAATACATAATAGAAAAAATTTTAACAAATCTAAAATAGATTTTGTAATGAAAGATCCACAATTGTTTAAAAATGATCCAAATTTTAATGGTCAAATAAAAAATTATGTTAAAGGAATTATTGTGTATATGTAAAAAAAATAATAATTTAATATATTAATTTACTTAAAAAGTTATAGAAGATAAATTTAAAAATGTTGAAAGTAGAACTTACTAATAATGATCAAGGAACATTTTTAAATTTACCTTCTATTCCAGATGAAATTTTACCTACAGTAACTGTTGTTACACCTACATATAATAGACATGATAATTTTGAAATAGCAATTAGAAATTATAAAAATTTTAATTATCCAAGAGATAAATTATATTGGATAATTTTAGATGATTCACCTAATGATTCTTTAAAAAATGAATTACCAGATGATAAATCAATTAGATATATATATAATTCAAAAAAAGAAGCAATTGGAGCAAAGAGAAATAGATTAGCATCTGAATGTAAAACAGATATTATTTGTCATATGGATGATGATGATTATTATTATCCGGATTCTGTAAAAATTCGAGTAATTGCAATGTTAGCACATAAAAAAGCAGTATCAGGATGTATTGAATATAATTGTTATAATTTAGTTGATGATACACAATTTATTGCTCGTGGAAAAGAAGAATTAATGAATGTAGGGGAAGCATCATTGTGTTATTTAAAAGATTATTGGAAAGAATTTAAATATCTTGATACAGATACACATGAAGAATCAGTACATTTTTTACAAGGTAATTTATCTAATTATATTGATATACCTTGTTTATGGATATTGTTAAGTATTACACATAAAAATAATGTATCTGGAAGAAGAGCCACAGCACCTATTTTAGCATTTTCATTTTTAGATGCATTACCAGTAGCAGATTTTGAATATATTAAATCATTAAAAATGAAATTAATGACAAAAGATCCATTAAATGCAGAGGCAATTGAAATTGTAAAAAAACTTAAAAAATCAAATAATCCAGAAAAAATTATTGATAGTTTATCAATTAAACTAAGAAAAAATATCTTTATTCGTGAATATTTAAATAATAATCCAACTAAAAGAAGTTGTAGTGTTCAAGATTATTTAATTATTTGCTGTTCTGGGCAATATATGAGAGAACTTGATTTTGAAAAAGAAAAAGAATTAATAGAATTTATTAAAAATAATAAAAATAAATATCGTTTTACCATTTATACAAATTGTGAAAAAGGATACTCATTTGAAGGAATAACACTTAGTCCATATTGGAAATGGAGAACAGGAAATAAATATAATAAATGTTTAGTTTTTGCAGATCCATCTCATCTAAAATTAAATATTAATGTTAATAATATAATTTTTTATAATAAATACAATTTTGATGTTCCTGAAATGAACAAAGCAAAAGTAATAGAAAAACTTGAAGATTAACTAAAATTATGTTAAATATTGATTTGAAGAACTTTTAGTAACATTTCCAGATGCCAAATCTGTTTCAATTTTTGATTCTGATTTAACTCCATTTTTAATTTCTATGGTTGTTTCAATTTTTTTACCATTTGATATAATTACTGAAGTAGATTTAGAAAAACTATTTATATTATTGGTAAATGAAGAATTTGAACTAATACTAATATTTGAATTAAATGGATTATTTGTATTAAATACAAAGTTAAATAATTCATGTGCATCAGTAAATTTATTATGGTTATTTAAGTTATCAAATATATTATCATTATTATTATCATAATTTTTTCTTTTTTCAGGATCAGATAATACTTGATATGCTTCAGATATTTTTTTAAATTGTTCAGCATTTCCACCTTTATCAGGATGGTATTTTATTGCTAATTTTTTATATGATTTTTTAATTTCTTCCAAACTTGATTGTTTATTAACTTCTAAAATTTTATAGTAATCAGTATTCATATCTATAAAAATATTATTTAATATTTTTTTAAATAAATTTATCAAATAAATTTATATCCAATTCTAATAATTGCTCCACTATATCTTTATAAAAAGGTCTTATATCTTCATAATTAGTTAATAAATCATCTTTACTGAATAACTTTACTTCTTTTTTTTCAAAACATCCATCTTTTTGATAGTTCTCTAAAATTTCATTCTCTATAAAAGTTCTATGATTATTAAAAAAGAAAGGAGTATAACATAATATTTCTGGTTTAACATAAAATAAAAAAGTAGTATATTTATTTGTATTATTTATATAACATTTTGACAGTAAATTATTAGAAACTAAATGTTTTAATCTTTTTTTATTTCCTAAAAATCCATCTAATTCTTCATAACCTTCTCTGATGGCAGTATCAAAAATTGATTCTCCAAGAATTGTTGATCCTCCAAAATCACACCATAAATTATTATTTTGTTCACGACCTAATAAAAAAATTATACTTCCTTTTATTATTGTTACAGGTAAAATTCCTGCACCCATTGATAGTAACATATTGTATAATTTTTTAAATGAATTTAATAATTATAAATAATTATAAAATATATAAATATAATTTACTTAAAGATAATATTAAAATTAATATAAGCAAGCATGAATGCCCGAGTGGTCTAAGGGGTGCGACTCAAGTTCGCATGGCGAAAGCCTCGTGGGTTCAAATCCCACTTCATGCATTGCTTAAATTAATCAAATATGATTATTATAATCATTATCGATTAATTTAAATAATATATTTAAAAATATAATAATTTTATATTTATAATAATGAAAAAAAAAGTAAAACTTTTAGCAATTAAATCCTTAAAATCAGGAAAAAAAAAATATATTGCGGAGTTTGAAATTATAACTAAAGATGGTATAAAAAAGAAAAAAACTACTAAATTTGGTGCTAAAGGAATGTCTGATTATACAATTCATAATGATATTGAACGACGCAATCGTTATATAAAACGACATACAAAAGATCTTCGTACTAAGGATCCAACAAGAGCAGGATTTTTGTCAATGTATATTTTATGGAATAAAAAATCATATAAATCGAGTTTATTAGATTATAAACGTAGACTAAATACATATAATAAAACAGGTAAATTTCCAAAAAGTATTCCAAATAGTTCATTAAAAAATAAATTTGGGTTATATTATTTTGGAAAATCAAATAGTAAAGTACCAAATAATGTTAAAAATCCAAAACTATATCTTAAAATAAAAGAAAAAATATATAAAGATATTAATAAGAAAAAAAGAAGATGGGGTGCATATGATTCAGGACGTCTTGTAAAAGAATATAAACAAAAAGGAGGAAAATACTCTGGAAGCAAAACACAAAGTAAACGAAGTTCAAAATCCAGTAATTTAGATCGTTGGTATCGTGAAAAATGGATAGATGCTTGTGCATGGCCAAAAAGAAAATCATGTGGTAGAACAAAAGCATCTATCAAATCAAAAGTTACATATTGTAGACCATCAAAGATAATTGATTCAAATACTCCAAAAACAGTACAAGAATTAACAAAATCAGAAATTAAAAAAAGATGTGAAAAAAAATCTAAAAATCCAAAAAAAATTATAAAATAATTACTTAAACATATATTTAAATTTTAAAAATTATGGATATATATAAAAGAGAAAAATATAGTCCAATAAAAAAAATTGATGTTTTTTCTTTAGAAAAAAATCAATATAGAAAAATAATTATATTTTATAGAATATTATTTGGAATTCAAATTACAATTTTATTAGTTTATTATATTTATGCGTTTACCATTTAAATTTAAAAAATATAGTAAAATAATATAATATGACAAATCAGGATAATAATTTATATGAAAGACTTTTATTGTTAGAAAACGAAGTTAATAATTTGAAAATGAATGCTACTGAAAATACTGTTAAAAAAGATAAAAAAGAAAAAAAAGAAAAGAAAGAAAAAAAACCTAGAGCACAAACAGAATATAATAAATTTGTTAGTAATTACATCAATGAACAAAAAGAAAAATTAGGTAATGATTTTAATCATAAAGCTGCATTTATAGATGCTGCTAAAAAATGGAATGAACATAAAACATTAATTAAAGAAACTAAACCAGAATAGTTTACAAATAAATCATAAATAAATCATAACATTTATTACAAATATAACAATTAAATAGATTAAATTCTTTAATTTCATGGTTACAATCTAAACAATGATTGATTAATTTAGAATTTTTTTTAATATAGTTTTTAAAATAATATTCTTTTTCTTCTAATGTACTATTAGCAAAATTATTATTTAATTTAATATAATAATCAAATATAAAATTATTATGATTCTTAATTTTTTTGAGTAGAAATTCATCTATAAATATTCCAAATTGTCTTATATTTGAATTTTTATTCCAATTTTTAATAATATTTTTTAAAAAAACAGTTATATGTTTATTGTTTTTATAATTATAACAATACAATATATTTTGTTTTAATAATTTACAATAATATATTTTAACTTTACTAAATAAATTTGATATTATTACTAATAATTCAGATGAAGGAAAAGTAAATAAATTATCAAAATTAATTAATAAACAATCTTTATTTTGTAATTCTTTAATTAAAGTTAATAAATTTATTACTATATTTCTTAAAGATACATCATTGTCAAAACAAAAAATTATATTAATAACTAAATTATTTTCATTTATAATTTCATTTATAATTATACTATCATAAGATATACTAAAATTGTCAGTATCTAACGAATTTAATTTGAAAATATTTATAATTTCTTTTAATAAAAAATATTCTTTTTTTTTTGATTGATTATTAATACAAGAAAATTCATTTAATATTTCTAAATTAGTATAAATCTTCGAAAATTCTTTATATAAATCGCAATTAATTAAAGATTTTGAAGGTCGTGATACTGCATTTGAAAATACACTATTATTATAATCATAATTATTATTATTGTTATTGTTATTGTTTTCATGTTTTATTGTAAACATATTACATTATAAATAATAATAAAAAGTATTTAAGTAAGTTAAATATTTAAAAACTTTTTAATTGTA
>JGI10211J14876_10001238_pt1 | contig 11215 bp, 12 predicted proteins | sample Etolagsediment_FD_14876 | JGI IMG/M metagenome (IMG submission 14876)
CAGGAGACCCCGCATTCGTTCCCGCCACTCCTATGGGAGTAATGGAAATGCTTTCCCACTACAAAATCGAAATCGCAGGAAAAAACGCAGTAGTTGTGGGGCGCAGCAACATGGTAGGAAAGCCCATGAGTGCACTTCTCCTTAACGCAAATGCAACCGTGGAAACCTGCCACAGCAAAACCAGGGACCTTGCAGAGCACACAAAGCGCGCAGAAATCCTGGTTGTTGCGGTGGGAAAAGCAAAACTAATTACTGAAGATATGGTGCGCGAAGGTGCAACAGTAATCGATGTAGGCATGAACCGCGTGGAAGGAAAGCTCGCAGGGGATGTTGATTTTGAAAAAGTAAAGGAAAAAACAAGCGTTTCCCCTGTTCCTGGAGGGGTTGGGTTGCTTACCGTTGCCTGCTTAATGAAGAATGTGCTGAAGGCAGCAGAAAAAGGCAAACCCTAACCTGGTGTTCCACTTTCCAGAATTTCTTTCACTAGTTCGTTTCCTTTTAAATTTCATATGTTCTAAATTTCATCATAGGTGAAAACTATGGAATTTGCATGCAAGCAAATAGACCTGGACGAAGTAGTAAAGTGTTCCCTCGGCCTTACGCGTGCCGAATACAGGGTATTCAAGAAATACATGGCCCTCAAAAAGCAGGTTACACTTGCAGCCCTCTCCCAAAAGACCGATCTGGACCGCACGACCGTGCAGAAAGCTTCACTGAAGCTTGTTGAAAGAGGGCTCCTCTCCCGCTTCCAGCGCAATCGCATAAGAGGCGGATACGAATTTCTCTACTCAATTGCGGACCGGAATAAAATCCGCTTAAAGGTAAGGGGGATAGTTAAAAGCTGGTGGGAAGCAGTTGATGATAATCTCCAGTACTGGTAAAAAAATCATGCGCAGAAATAAATTTCACGCTTTCCCTCTTGGAAAAATGAGTGGTGGGCTCCCCAATTTGCAATCTACTTTCCATACGGAGCCATTGCCATCAACTCCATCTCCGGTCTCTCAAGCATGGCGCAGAGCGCTTATGGCTGCTCCTTCCGGTCTGACCAGGTTCGTGCAAAGCTACCATCCTGAAAGGGAAGACTTCAACGCCTAAGACAAAGGACGCATGAAGAATAAATCACGCTTCAGGGCTTCGACCCGCCTAAAGGGGATTTGCGGAAAGGGACCCCTAGCCCCCATCTAGCCCACCGCACTAATTAGCGTTTACTTTCCTTTTAAAACTTATCTATAACGAGCCCGTTTCTCAATTTTCCCTATTCTCGCAAGAACTTTCTTTGCCCCGAAAAATTTCTTATATCCCCTCAAAAAGTGCTCCTTTTCCTTAATCCCCCGCAGCATAGTAATAACGTCGTCCGCCATTCCCTCCACTTTCTTTGAAAATGAGCCCAACCCAAAATCAATCACGTGCAAGCCAGCAGAATCCACAAGAAGATTATATGGAGTAAAATCCCCATGCAGAATGCCTGCAGAGTGCAGTTTCCCAAGAATCTCGCCCGCTTTTTCCAGTTCACCCTTTTTCTCAGATAGCTTTCTTCCCCCCAAGCGTTCAATCACAATATAATCCAACCCAACCTCAAAAACAGTGGGGCAGGAAACCCCTGCAAGCTTTGCCTTGTGCAGCAGCCTCGCTTCCCTCCGCGTGCGCCCCAGCCGTATCCCCTCATCAATCTCCTTAATTCGATACTCCTTTTTCCTCCGCTCCTTTCTCAGCACATCCTCTCCAACAAACTTTGCAGGTACAAGAGTAGCTTCAGCCCCACGCATCAGAAGCCCCCAAATATGAAAAACAGGGCAAGCGTAAACAATGCAAACGCCCCAAAAATAATCGGGTTCCATGCAAGCACCTTGCTCCCATCCAGGGGGTAAATCGGAAGAAGGTTGAAAAGCGCAAGGAATGTGTTTATCCATGCAATTGAAGACCATAGCTCAATCCCGCCCAGTGCGCTGAGCACCGCAGGTCCGCTCACCGTAAGCGCACCAATAGCAAGGAGTGCAATAACAACATTGGTTACAGGCCCGGCAATCGAAATAATCCCATTCTCCTTCCTGGTTATTGGCCTTCCTTCCCCGTGGATATAGACCGCACCCGGAGCAATAAACATAAACCTGGTGGGAAGAATCGCAAGCAGGAACATGAACCCAAGCCCCTTTGTCCACATCCTAAATTGTGCATAATGTCCAAAGTAATTTGCAGTGAATTTGTGCGCCAGTTCATGCAGGATAAACCCTAACCCAAGCGCCACCAAAAAGAATGAAGAAAGCGAAACAAAATCCTGCATTGCTCCAGGAAGTGCAAATATTCCAATCGAGTTTATGGAAAGCGCAAACGAAATTGCAATAACTGAAATAAGAATTTCTTTTGCTTCCTGATTGCTTATCCCTATCATCTCATCACCTGCGTTTTCTCTTCGTACATCAGCTTTACGCGTGCATGTGAGAAAAGCCCCTGGTAGCTCTCAAGAATCCCTATTGCTTCCCTTCCCCTGGAAAGCTTTACGCGCACTTCGTCCTCAATCCTGCCATCATCAAGCACAACTCCCGTAAACCCAAGAAACTGGGGAAGCGCACCTTTCATAATCTGCACCTTGTCTCCTTTCTTTACTCCGCGCAGGTGTGGATACCCAAGCACAAAAAGAATTGAAATCCCGAAGGCCGCAGCCATGAATTTCGCAAGCGTAATCAGCCCCATCCCCGGGTCCAAAGCAAACGCAATAAGCGCAATCGCGAAAAGCGCAATCATCAATTTTACTCCTTCAATTGCAAGCATGATTCTTACCTGTACATCTGGTCCCCAAGCTCCTTCTTGAATTTTTCCACGCTCTCGACATCCTGCTTTCCAACCCTGGAGCCGATAATCTTGAGCGCATTCTCGAAGTCCTTGGAGCTAACGTGGTCTTTATCCTCCCTTATCGCTATCATTCCCGCTTCCCTGCAAAGGTTCTCAATGTCCGCACCGGAATAATTCTCGGTTACTGATGCGAGGTTCTTGATGCTTACTCCTTTGAGCGGCATCTCTTTTGTATGAACAGCGAATATTTCTTCCCGTGTCTTCAAATCAGGCAGGGGAATTCCAACAACCCGGTCAAACCTTCCTGCCCTTAAAAGCGCCTTGTCCAGCATGTCCGGCCTGTTCGTAGCCGCAACCACGACCACCTTTTTCATGGCCCTCAATCCGTCCATTTCGCTGAGTATAGTGTCTACCACTCTTTCCGCAACAATGTGCCCTCCACCGCTTCCTCCCCCTCGTGCAGGCGCAATCGCATCAATCTCATCAATAAACAGGATACATGGCGCAGCCTGCCTTGCCTTCCTGAATATCTCCCGGGTAACTTTTTCGCTTTCCCCAACCCATTTGGAGAAAATTTCAGGGCCGTTTATCGCAATAAAGTTTGCTTCGCTCTCCGTTGCAATCGCCTTTGCAAGCAGGGTTTTACCCGTGCCCGGAGGCCCGTACATGAGGATTCCCCTTGCAGGCCGTATTCCCATTTTCTCGAATACTTCCGGCCTGTGCAACGGGAGCTCAATCAATTCCCTAAGCTCAGTTTTTACTGATTCAAGCCCACCCACATCATCCCAGTGCACATTGGGCCTTTCCACGAACACTTCCCTCAATGCAGATGGAGTTATTCCCTTCATCCCCTCAAAGAAGTCGTCCCTTGTAACCTTCAAATCATCAAGAATCTCATCCGGAACTTCATCCTCATCCAGATTGATTTTCTTCTTTTCCATTTCTGTCCGGAGCCTCCGTAGCGCACGCAGTGCAGCCTCCTTTGTAAGCAAGGAAATATCTGCTCCAGTATATCCATGCGTAAGCGCAGCAAGCTCCTTGATTAGTTTTTCACGGGTCTTGTCTGACCCAAGGGGCATATTCCTTGTATGTATGCGCATGATCGCTTCCCTGCCCATCCTGTCCGGGACTCCAATCTCAATCTCCCGGTCGAAACGCCCCGGCCTCCTGAGCGCAGGGTCAATCGAATCCACCCGGTTCGTAGCCGCAATCACAATCAGTTCCCCCCTGTTCTTCAGCCCATCCATGAGCGTAAGGAGCTGGCTCACCATCCTCCTTTCCACTTCTCCTGTTACCTCTTCCCTCTTGGGCGCAATCGCATCAATCTCATCAATAAATAATATTGAAGGCGCATTCTTCTGTGCATCTTCAAACAGCTGCCTGAGCCTCTGCTCACTTTCCCCAACGTACTTGCTCACGATCTCCGGCCCGCCAAGGTAGAAGAAATTCGCATCACTTTCATTTGCAACCGCCTTTGCAAGCAATGTTTTTCCTGTTCCGGGTGGCCCGGAAAGAAGAACTCCCTTTGGAGGTTCAATCCCCAGTCTTTCAAAGAGCTCAGGATGCCTTAGTGGAAGCTCAACCATCTCCCTGATTTTCTGGATTTCCTCCCCAAGCCCCCCAACATCATCATAAGTTACTGCAGGCACGTTCGCAAGCTCCTTCACCGGTTCGCTCTTAATCTCAATCTCTGTTTTGTCCGTAATCATCAATGAGCCGGAAGGGTTTGTATTGAACACCACAAGCCCAATAGGCGTTCCGAATACCCCAATCGGAAGCACATTCCCCTTCACCACGGGTTTCCCGACCAGCTTCTTTTTTACATACTGGTCAAACCCTGCATGGAACCTCACTGGCTGCTGGGGCGCAAGCGTAACCTTCTTCGCTTCTTTCGCCTCAGTCTTGCTAACCTTTACTTTTTCTCCAAGCCCCATCCCCGAATTCTGCCTAAGGATTCCGTCAACGCGGATTGCATCCTCCTCAGTATCTGAGGGGTGCGCAGGCCACACAATCGCAAGTGCGGTTTTCTTCCCGGAAAGCTTAACCACATCCCCACTCGAAACGTTCAGCTCCTCACGGGCCTTGGACCCAAGCCTTGCAATGCCCCTGCCTACGTCGTTAGTAAGTGCCTCTGCAACCTTAAGATAAATTGATTTTTTTTCACTCACGGATTTCACCTCAATTCGGCCTGCTCAACCACTTTCCCCTCTTTTCCTTTTCTGAACAACATCAAAACATCTTTCCCAGCTATCTCGGGCAGCTTCATCTTCACGATCATATGCAGGTCGATGTCCTCTTTTAGGTCTTTTAAGTTTAAAAACTTAATGAGGGTTTGCCTTTCCGCTGAAAATCTCTCACCACCCGCAACCAGCACCGCTTTATCCCCGTCCCATTCAATTCCCTCAAGCTTCCCCCTGAAGATATTGTCCCGGTTTTTCTTCAGCAGCATTCTCGCTTTCCCCTCCACAAGTATCTCCGCTCCATTATACTCAACTCCTTCAAGCAATACAGAATCCCCCACCTGCAAATGTTCTCCCTTGGAAGGACTATTCACAACCGAAACCGGAACCCCCTCAATCGAAAACACAAACGCATTTCCCACTTTTCCCTTTATCCCATCCACCGTCCCCATGCACATAAACTTACTCCCCTCTTTAACCTCAGAAACAGGCGTAACCTCTGCCTTTTTCACAACAGAGTAAGTGGTTTTGTACCCCACATTCACCTTTCCCATTTTTACATACCCCTTCTTTATCTCAAGCAGGTCCCCCAGATGCATCCCCCCAGATTTTTTCGCATCATCCCCCCAGAAATTCACAGAAGCTTTCCCGCTTACGTCCGAAACAACAAGCACACGGAGTACAGCCCCTGAAGGAAAACTTCTAATCGGCCCAATCTCCACTATTTCCACTTCCAAATCCACGGAGCCCAGCCCCTCTACTAATTCAGAAACTTTCAGGACCTCCCGCTTGATAAGCCCCATCTCTGATGCAATAAGCTTCGCTGCCGCTTCCTTTGTAAGAAGCCCGTGGAAACCTTCCACCCTCTCCTTTACTTTTGCTTCAGCTTCCTCCGCACCCAGCTTCCCACTAAGAATTGAAAAGTAGTCCATTATGTGCTTTGAGGAGAAACCCCTTTTTAATCTCTCCTTTGGATATTTTCCACTATGCGCACAATGGCCAACCTAGATTATACATTCATGGCCCGCGAGCTCCAGCCATTGGCAGGAAAATTCTATGATAAATTCTACGAACTGGGGGACGGAAAGTTCCGCCTCAAGTTTGGCCGGGACAACATCATAATCGAGCTCGGGATTCGCCTCCACAGAACAAAATACTTAGAGCAGGCCCCCGAAGCCACCCCATTCGCAATGAAGGTGCGAAAAGAGCTCAAGGGAAAGCTTCTCACAAAGCTTTCCCAGCACAAAAAAGACCGCGTAATCATCTTTGATTTTGACGGCACACAATTAATCGCAGAAATGTTCGGCACAGGAAACATCCTCCTTGTCCGCGATGGAAAAATCCTCGCAGTCTACTCCAGGAAACACTGGAAGAGCCGCTCACTCACCGCAAAATCCGAATACAAACCCCCGCCCTCCGAAACCAGAACATTGGAAGAAATCTTCAAGCTCAAAAGCGAAGCCCCAATCGGCTCCGCACTCCGCGCATTAGATGTAGGAATGAGCTATGTGCGTACAATCCTCAAGGATGCAGAGGTTCCTGATTCAAAACCCCTAAACGAGCTCACAAAAGAAGAGCAGGAAGCAATCGAATCCGCATACAGAAAGCTCATGGGAAGCCTTGCCCCCAGAGTGCTTTACGCAGGGGAAAAGCCAGAATCATACTCCCTTTTCGGAAAAGGCAAAAAATTCCCAACCCTTTCCGAAGCCTTGGATGAATACTACGGAATCCCCGAGTCCGCAGATGAAGCGGCAGAAGAGGAAGACAAGGAGCTGGAGAAGCTCAAATACCTGCTGGAATCCCAGGAAGAAAGGCTCAAGGAACTTGCAGTTGAAGAGGAAGACGCAAAGAAAAAAGCAGAATTCATCTACGCACATTATGAAGAAGTAGAGCAAATCCTGGAACTATATGACAGGAGCGGTATGGGGCCAGTGGAAAAACTCGCAAAAGAAAAAGGCTGGAAATTAAATAAGAAAGAAAAAGAGCTTGAAATCTAAGAAAATTTCAAGCGTATTCACGGAACGTGAATCTGAGTTGGAAATCTAGTATCCGACTTCCGAATTCTCCACAAGATACTGCTCAAGAACTTTTTTTGCTTTTCTGGGCCGGTTTACAGCTATCCCAACTATGCTGTCTTTTCCGTCCCTGGAAACAAGGTTCAGGTTCTCCACATTTATCTTGTTGTCTGCAAGCATTTTTGCAACTTCGGAAAGCTTCCCGGGCGTATCCAGGAGCTTTACAAAGATTACGTTCCCCGAGCTTACCTTGAACCCGTTCCTCTTGAGAACATCCATTGCTTTCTGGCTGTTTTTTACAAGCACGGTAATGACCGATTTTCCTCCCACTGAGGTTACTGCAATGGACTCGATGTTTACCTTGGCCTTCCCGAGTATGTAAGAAATGTCTGCGAGAAGCCCTACTTTATCCGGTGCTATCACAGTTACGTCTTTCATTTATATCCCACCCTAGTGCTGTTTATACTCTGTATAATTGTAAATGGGGAATATTCTTTATATACTTAACGTCCTCCTCGTTTGCAAGCCCTTTTTCCAGCGCAACTCCCACCGCTTCTTTTCCCACAAGGTTTGCAGAGTCACAATAAGAAAGCGCCCCAGCAACCTCTTCCGCGGTTGCCTCTTCCCCCCTGTAAAAAGGTCCATATGTTTTCAGATCCAGGACTGCATCCCCTTCTTCGAAAACCTGCCCAAGCAACTCAGTATCGCACGCAGCAACTATCTTTTTCCCTTCCTTCTCACTCACTTTCAGGTACATCTGCTCATGTCCTCCCCAATGCCCTATCCATCACGTCTTTTTTGCTTATTCCCCTGATTATCGTTATCTCGCTTCCCTTTATCTTCAATTTTACTTCACTGATGCCCTGCCCGCGAATGAGCCCAATGAACTGCTCCCTGAATCCCGCATCCTCAAACTTCCTGAGTATTCTTTTGTTTACCTTGAATGTGCACTCCCCATTGTCCACAAGCTCGCTCCATAGCCTTTTTCTCTTCTCTTCGTTTTTCTCCCAGTTATTGGAGAAGATGGGCACTTTGTTGCCTGAGCTGCTGCTCAGGTACCACCCTCTGAATCCTGCCTCCTTTTTCTTCTTGGGCATCTTCACCGGTTTTCCAGAAGCAAACAAATCACCCAAATCATCTGTTTTTGCTGGGATGCCACCTCCAAGGGGGTCATAGTTCTCTAAGCTGTCTTTTACTATGTCTTCCACATCTTTCATGCCTTTTTTGAATCTACTTGGTCCTTCGCCCTCATCCCTCGCAATTCCGAGCAGTTTCTTCTCCTTTGCACCAAGCAGCTTTTTTGCTTCTGCGAGCGTTAATTCTCTAGGGTCAAGGGTTACAGTAACATCCAGCTTCCCTTCATCGTTTTTCACAAAGGCACAGTCGATATTATCGAAAAGCCCACTCTTTTCTAACAGCCTGTCAAATTTCACCAGCTCATTCATGGAATCAAAGGTGAGATAAAGCTCGCTTTTGCTCCCCCTCTTGAAAAATGCTCTGAGAGAAGTTTCATTTGCGTTTCCAAGCGGCCCGTGCACGTGCCTCTTTAGCCTTGGATTGCTAATATGCTCTTTTGGGCGTGCAATCTGCAATGCCAGCCATGCAATAGCATTATTTCTCAGAGTTTCAACAGAAGCAGTTTTTTTTGGAGCAGTTTTCTGGGCACACATTATTCTTCACCAATAGAATTGCGCAGCAAAACAATAAAAAGTAAATTGCCAGTCTGCTTGGTCTTCGACCCCCGTTATTTTTTGATTATGCCGGCAGGCTTGGACTGTTGTCCAAGTGCCGTCAATTTGCTTCGCAAATTGCCGGAGGCAGGATTCGAACCTGCGTAGGCACTAAGCCACCAGATTGCGCATATGGGCCCTGAGGCCCAGTATCTTGAGTCTGGCGCGTTTGGCCGCTCCGCCACTCCGGCGCACCTTTTTACAGGTGTTTTGCTTTGGCGCAAAAAGTCTGAGAAATCTAATCGATTTCGTCTCTTGAGCAAATAGCTCAAGACTGCGCCAAAAAACACAGTTTTACTCCGTCCCGTTGCCGGAGGTAAGTTGCGTTAGCAACTTGGCGGGTATTCGCGTTTGCGCGAATCTGACCGCCACTCCGGCGAAAGTTTTCTCTGCCGCATTATGCTGCCGTAAAACTTTCATGATCTTAGCGGCCTTTGGCCGCTTCTCTTGAGCAAAGCTCATGAAAACATGCCCGTTTTACGCTACAGCACATTACTCTGCTGACGACCTTTATCTCTGCAAACTTTATTTAATTCTATGTTAATCTATTGCCCTCTCAACTCCCATGTTTAACCACAAATGGATACCTTTAAAAACATTTCCCTGTATTATAACTGGTATGCAAAACATTCGAAGAATTGCCGATGTTGGAACTGCTAGAGTTCAGACGGAAATTTCTGCTTCTAAATCACTCAACGCCGAGCCGCTCCAGGATGGAGCAACGCATGGAAAGTTCTGCCGTGCAATAAGCGCGGTTGGAAAATATGCACAAATGTTTGCTTCAGGGGTTGTTTCCACAGCAAGGGAACTAACAACCAACAGGGTAGCCAGGGTTGCCGCAGGAACTGCAGCAGCACTTGCCGTTACTGCATGCCTTTCTTCCGGATGCCAGGGTCAGACTCCAAATCCATATATGGGAATCTATGATGGAGGTCCCGACACTGCAGGAGACATAGATACTGATACGGACACTGACACCGACACAGATACGGATACAGATTCAGACACTGATTTTGATGCAGGTCCCGATGCAGCAGTGGATGCAGGGGACACAGATACAGATACAGGGCCCCCAATAGACCCGGATGAAATCCAGATGGATGTAGAAGGCAGTCTCGGCTTTCCAGAAGTCTTCCCAATCTTTATGGGAACTACCAACTGCATCGTAGATACGCATGGTGCAGTCCACGTTGATACCCTAGAAGGAGAGTTTACAATCACCGGAGTTGCTCCATTCAGCAATAGTGTAACTACACACCAGGGGAGCAGGATTTCAATTGTTCCCTATGGAGACAGCATGGTGCCATCAAGCCTCTGTGGCTGGATGTACGGAATGGATGTATCAGGTGCCCTGGTGATTATTGAAGATACTGATGGGCACCTTTATGCCTATGAAATGGGCCTGATGGTGTCGGGCAAGCTTAAGGTCACGCATACCCATAATTCAACTGAGCGTCCGATATGGATTTTTGACCCGGAGGGATACACAACCCCTTCAGGTGAACTGGAGGTGTGGCATACTACCCCTGCAGGTGATTACCTTGGAGACCCAATCTTTGAAGCACTTGGCTCTTCAGTGAGCCGTGATGGGGAAGATGTAGAGATTCGTTCAGCTGAGGATTCTTCTTCAACCGGAATGCTTTACAACTTCATGTATGCGACAGACCTTACCGGAAGCAATCCACTGGAAGTTCCGATAATCCCCACGGTTGGCCCATACATAAGCGGGATTACTACTCCAAGCCCATACACGACCCTTGGGGGGAATGTAGTCAGCCAATCCGGAAACACGGTAACAATTGAGCTTCCAAACCTTTGATCCCTAAACTTTAGTTTGATGAGTTGTGGCCGGATGAAAGAGCCCCGGTAGTTTGTTGCGGGGTTTGTTGAGGCCATTACTTTCTTGTCCATCTAATTACCACATTCTTCCACAAACACATACCTTTAAAAACATTTTCTCTAATATACTATTATGCAAACTTTACGAAAAGTTGATAAGATTGAAATTGTTGCACAGGGTCCAAAATCACTTCAGCTTCCCAAAAATCTTACGGAAAATCCTCTTTTAGACCAACAGATGCCCCATAAGGGTGCAGCGGTGAGCTCTTTTTTCAAGACCGTATTCAGGGCAATCAAGTCTGCAGCAGAAACTGCAAAAGAAGCAACCGAAACTATTCGTACCAAGCTTGCGCTTGCAGCACTTGCGCTTGGAGTAGCTGTTGTGATTTCGGCATGTCAGGGGCAGTCCCCTCAAGCGTATATGGGAGAGTACGATGGTGGCATCCCGGATTTGGATACGGATACTGACACAGATGTAGACACTGAAACAGATACGGACACAGACACGGATACGGACACTGAAACAGATACGGACACAGACACGGATACGGACACGGATACAGGGCCCCCAATAGACCCGGATGAAATCCAGATGGATGTAGAAGGCAGTCTCGGCTTTCCAGAAGTCTTCCCAATCTTTATGGGAACTACCAACTGCATC
>JGI10211J14876_10001239_pt1 | contig 11214 bp, 13 predicted proteins | sample Etolagsediment_FD_14876 | JGI IMG/M metagenome (IMG submission 14876)
GACAGTCGAAGGAGTGTCCTACCGCATCAAGTCCTACACCAAGGATGACGGTGTGGAGGAGACTTCCTGCGTCCTCAAGGGTGTGCCGGAGCAGGTGCTCCTGTTCTTGGATGCTCTCCTGAAGGAGTTTCCTGAGTTGGATGACAACCAGTCCGAGACTTCTGAGGCCAGCGAGGCTTCCCAGTGAGTGCTTTTGAATGAATGAATGATTGAAAAAATTTATAAAATTAACTTTAAAAAATCAATTTTACTTAAATTTATTTTTTACTCTTACCTTTGGTGGTTTTACCTTTGGTAGTTTTAGATTTAGTGGTTTTCTTTTTACCACCGCAATATTCATTATAAGCTGCAATACCAAATTCATCAGGTTGATAACCAGATAAAACGGGTGTGGCTGCATATTTTAACATGTTGTTGGGGATATATTCACCGGTTTTAGTGAAAGCTCTAAACATGGCGGGGTCTTGATTGGGATAATTAACAGGACCACGAGAGTTTTGGGAAAGTGCCCAATCACTTCCTCCTCCTTTCAAGCTTTTTTTTTTTGCAGCTGGTTTTTTAGTAGTTGGTTTTTTTGCAGCTGGTTTTTTAGTAGCAGGTTTTTTAGTTACTTTCTTTTTACCGCCAGTTTGGTTGGCTTCCATATTAGTTTGAACACCTTTGTTACCAGGAGAACCGCCGAAATCATCACCGATGACTAAAGGACCACTGCCTAATTTAGGGGAGGTTTTCATGTTATGGAGAACAACACCGTCATTTGCTTCTAATTGAGTGAAAGCACCGGCATTTCCAGGGAAGAATTGGTAACCGTGAGTTTCAGGGGTTTTGATGGAAGTATTAGCATCTAAAGGAGCACCAGCTAAATTAGGCATGTAATTATCACCTCCTTTTTGTTTTCTAGTGGTTCTTCTAGTAGCAGGTTTTTTAGTAGCAGGTTTTTTAGTAGCAGGTTTTTTAGTAGCGGGTTTTTTAGTGGTTTTCTTTTTAGCACCACCACTGACGTCTTTCCATTCAGGGTGGAAAGGTTGAGCGTAGTCGAAGTTGGAAGGTTCACCGGCTTTAGGGGCTCCGCGGTAGTGGGTCATACCGCCTTTTTGTTTTTTACCGCCGGTGTAGTTATTGGCTGCACCGGAACTATTATCAAATTGTTCTTGTTTTCCATTAAAGGTTTCAGCACCATTTTTCATATCACCGGTGTCACTTCCGCCTTTTTTAGTTTTGCGGGTAGATTTTTTAGAATCCATTTGTTTACCTTTAGATTTTTTTCCGCCGGCTTGGGTAGCAAATTCAATTCCTAAATTATTATTGACAAATTCTGGTGAAGGTTTATCACTAAACTGATGAGGGACACCTTGACCGGTTAATTGTTGTTTCCAGTCAGAATCAGGGCACATGGAGAAGGAACCGTTATATTCTAAATCTTTGGGAGAAGAGGCGTTGGTAGGAATGAGAGCTTTAAAATTCTTAGGGTATTCTAAAGGAACATCTTTAACACCAGGGCAATCTACTCCATTAGCATAAGAAGCACCGCCTTTTTTGGTAGTGGGTTTTTTCACGGGTTTCTTGCCTTTAGTTTTTTTACCACCAGCGTATTGAACTTTGGTGTTATAGTAGTTCCAGGGATAAATAGGATAACATTCACCCATACCAGATTGGAAAGGTTGCCAAAAAGCGACAGAAGGGTCTTTAAAATCTTGAGTCATAATTTATTATAGATTATTATTCGTCTAAATCAAGAAAATATTTTATAATATTTCTTAATGTCTTATAAAGAACCTATAGAAAAAGAAGGATGTTTGGATGATTTTATTGATAGTTTGGTGAGTGCGAGACCACAGGAACCAAGGTCTATTCAATTAGAAATAATGACAGAAGAGGGTAATACTGAAAATGCCTTTAAAATCTTAGTTGAGATTTTTACTAAAGTCATGAGGTATTTATATGGTGATAGTAATAATGTTGTAAATTTAGATGAGTTAGAGAAAGAAGATTTTGAGAGAGTTGAGCAATATTTTGCGAGTTTTGGGTATAGTTTATTTGTGGATAAGGTAACAGAGGAAGAAATTATTAGTGCATCACAAATTAAAGATGGGGATTTAAGGGGTCATTGTCTAAATATTAAAACCGCAAATAGTAAATATACAGTTTATTTTGACCAATTACCATTCAATTAAAATATATAAATAATTTAATGAAAATTATTTATTTAGCGTGGGGTTCTTTATTGTGGAATTCAAAGGGATTAAAACTAAAAGAGGATTGGAAGAAAACTAATTTTAAATTACCATTAAATTTTTCAAGAATTTCTGATAATGGTAAAGGAAGGTTAACTTTGGTGATTGACCAAGAAAATGGAAATCTTAATAATGTTTATTATGCAACAACAGGATATCGGGATTTAAACTTAGCGATTATGGCCTTAAAATTACGTGAAAAAACAACTAAAAATCATATTGGTTATTTATCTTTAAATCAAAGTAAAAAACGTTCAAAAAATTTAAGTGGATATCAGGAAGAAGTAATAAAGGATTTTTTAAGAGAGAAGGGTTATGAGGCGGTAGTTTGGACGGATTTAGAGAAAAATTTTGAAAAATATGAAGAAAAACCTTTTACTAAAGAAAATGCATTTTTATATCTTCAAAGTAAAAAAGAAAAACTTTATACACAAATTTTAGAATATATTGTTTTATCTAAAATTTATGGAAATATTAAAACCAACGTAGGAGAATATTTAATTCAAAAAGAAATTTGTTCTTAAGAAAACTCAACCATTATTTTAACATTATGTTTACTGACACTTTTAGAAGCAGAAATAGATAATTCTTGTCTCTTTCTACGTCTTTTACCTTTTTGAAGCTCAGTATCATTATTTAATTTATTACTTTTAATACTGGAGTTCATATCAATTTCAATATCTTCTAAATTTTCTTCAATATAATCTATTAATTGATTTTCTATAGTCCATCTAAAGAAATTTAATTGACCGACAGTAGTTAATAATTCATCACCTTCACCATAAATGAAATTTATTCTTGAACGACGACAAAATGGGTCAAATTGTTTTTTACTATAAGCTTTCAATTGATTTTTATAATCTAAATGAACGATAATTTTTTTGTCTTCATTTTGAATGATAATATTATGTTTTTTACAATAGTTAGTGACAAACCAGTCTAAAATTCTAAGTGAAATTTTAGAACAACCTTGAACAATTGGTAAGAGAGTATTAATGTTTTCTTCTACACTGTAAAATTTGGATAAAGAATTCATTAATAAATCAATTTTAGTGGCGACACAAGTTTTATAACATTTTTGAGAAATGACACTAGTCATATATTATTTTAAAACGATATATCTTTAAATAATATTTAACAGAAAATGGAAAATTCCTATTTATCATCATTATTTTTTATAATTTATTCTTCTTCTTCTAATTCTTTAATTTTTTTATCTAATAAATCTTCATCAATATCTTCTATCTTTTCTTTCAAATCATCATCTGGTTTTAAAACAACCTCTATTTTTTGGTTATTTAAAAATAATAAATTAATTAATTTAAATATTCTTTCATAAACCATCTTTGAACGCTTTAATGTAATATCATAAGGAATATCAAAAACAATATGTTGAATATATTTATCTAAACTATTGCTGAAATTTTCATATCTTAATTTTTGTTTTTCATTTATTTGTCCAACTTCAACTAATTTATCAAAATAATCATCCATAATATCTTTTTTAGTTACTATTAAATTTTGGAATAAATCTTTTTTAGGCATATTTCTCCATTCACCTTCTTTATAAAATTCAATCATATTAGATTTTTTATTACGCATAAAAACATTTCTATTTCTAGGAATATTATTATTAAAATGAATTTCTTGTATTAAACGGATTAAACCCATTTCTGGGTTTCCAATAATTTTTTTTAGGGTTTTATCTCTGATGTGATAAGTTTTTTCATGTCCATAAGATAAAATATTTTTTTGGTCGTAATAATTTAAATAATGTTTTTCAACATTAACAATTTTACCATTTTCTATCATATATCTTGGTAATGTTTTCATTTTTTCATAAATCTTTTCTTTTAAATTATAATTTTCCTTTTTTATTTTATTTATTCTTTTTATTTTTTCTTTAATCATTAACTGCTCAAAATTAAAATTTCTTGGACAAAGTTCCTTCAAATGCTTCCTAAAATAAGTTTTATTCTTAAAAGACTTATCACAAAAATCACATTTATATTTATTTTCATTTTCTATTTCTATATTTAATAATTTTTTTATAGGACTTACTTCTTTTGATGTTGAACATTTATTTAAACGTCTTAAATGTCTATCATAATTACATTTTTTATCAAAACATCTAAAACAATTATCACATTTATAAATTACCATTATTTAACTTAAAATAATTTTTTTTAAGTTAAAACATTAAATTTAATAACTAAATCTTTTTCTAAATTATAACCCTTTTTTGGATAAATTAGTTCTTTATCTAATATATTTTTATCTAAAATAATACTAACTTCAAAATCTCTTTCTTTTATTTGACCATCATAAAAATCATAAATTTTAATTACCTTCTTTATCTTATTTCCTATCATTAAAGGATGTATATCAATATAAAAATAAGTATTTTGCATAATTTCTATTATATTATTATTCAATCTTTAATTTCATTTTTATATTCAATAGTGTTTAATTCATCTGACTTATTTTGCTGTAATAATATTTCAGTATGTTGATAAATTTCTCTATAAAGTTTCTGACATCTATTTTTAACCCTATTTTTTACTTGTTCTGTACATTCTACTAATTGTTGATTAACATATTCATCTAATAATGTAGTGAATTTTTCATAATTATTTTTAATAAATGAATTAATTAAATTTTTTTCGACTTGGTCATCGTAATAATCATCCATTAAATCTTTTTTACTAGCAATCATATTTTGTATGGTTGCTTTTTTATCTTGTTTTTCCCATTTTTCTCCATTGAAAACTTGTAAATAAGGTTCACGTTTATTAATTAATTGAACATTATGATTTTCAGGGACATTATTATTAAAATGAACTTCTTTAATTAAGTTAATTAAACCTAAATGAGGTTTTTGTAAAGCTTTTTGTAAAACTTCAGTTGTAATATGAGCAATGCTTTCTTGACCGAATGGATTTAATTTGATTTGATTGATATTGGTAATACGATTATCTACGTAAAGGAAGTTATTAGTATTATTGGTAATATTAACGATTGGAACACTCATTTTATTATTTTTAATTTCTTTAATTTCTTCCTGTAAGTGGTCAATTTTCTTTTCGTATGATTTTATATTTTCCATGGTCAGTTTACGATGACTACATGTTTTAATATGACGGTTCCAATTATTTTTATATTTGTAGGGGGCACGGCACCAATTACACAAATACATAATGTCATCATCATTTTTTGGTTCACTTTTTGAAGTCATCGTATTATCGTAATAATACGGTGTTACCATACCCAGTGAAGTGAGAGCTTCATTTTTCTTTTTTTCCATATTGTTCATGGTAATAGCAGATTTTCCTTTCCTACCCATTTTTTGAGGGTTGTAACGCGAGTAGTGGACGAAATCTTTACCATTTTTCGGACATTGATTAAAGGTGAGCGTATCATTATGCTTTCCTGATAATAAAGGTTGAGGTTTACAGGGAAACCGTCTTTTTAGGTGGTTATCGTAATGACCCTTATGATTAAAAGATTTATTACAAATATGACAAGTATATTCGACCATAATTTATTTAACTTAGATAATTTTATATCTTTTAAACCCTAAATCATCCGTCCAATTTTTCTAAACATCACTTTAAAAAATCATCGTAATATCATTTTTTCATAATGGATAAAATATATGGTGTACATATTACGAGGAACCGGGAATTTGTGAAATAGCGCGTTTGGACTGCACATGCCAATGATACAAATTTGAGGGCGCAAGTTTTTTTTTTCAAACTAGGTGCCATAATCTGAATTTTTCTAAAAAAAAAAAATTTTTTTTTCAAACATGCTGTCCTACCAAAAAAAAAGTTTCTTCCTGACTGAATTTCAGTCTTTTACTACTACTTTTTATTTTTATATTTTATTATATATATTTAATTATTATTATAGTTTAAATAATATAAAATAAATAAATAAAATAAATAATAAAAAAAAGTTAACGGTCAATTTGGTAAAAAAACGTTGAGAACCTTGGGAGATGGTAATAGTCCATTACCATACAGCTTGTCAACACTAAAATATTTTATTACCATAAATTAAATTATGGTATTATCTATGAAGTTGTAAAAATACGCTGATTTAAAAAAAACGAGCTCTTTTTTCTGATGTCTTGTAAAAATAAGAGCTCATCGTAATAGGGGTAATTTTTAAAAAAACTGATAAAAACATTATCATGATGGTAATGAAACATTAAAAGAGAAGTTTCATCGGCATGGTAATAAATACCTTTTTTATGGTAATAGATATTTTAAAAAAGAAAAGTTGATTACGAGAGATGGTAAGGTGATTTTGGGTCAATTTGGTTTACAAAAAGAGCCGAAGTTCTCTGGTAATGCCCTTTTTCTCACATGTGAGCGTTTTTAATACCATTATGGTAATGAGAAGCTGGAAAAGTTATGGTAATGAGTTAAAAAACATTACCATCATCATTACCATCAGGTTTTTAAAACCTTAAAATTACACATTACCATACCGTAATGATTTTTTATCGTAATGAGAGAAGCTGACGCATTTTTTAAAAAATAATACCATTATATGGTCAAAAAACCTTTCAAAAATTAATGGATGATGGTAATCAATTACCAAAAATAATGGTATTTAATGAAAAAAAAATTATTTAGTCAATTACCATTTTACGTAATCGTTTAATTTTTTCGATGTCCCTTAAAAAATGATAAAATAAAGGGTTATTTTATAAAAAAGTTATGGTAATGTTTTAAAAATCCGATAAAGAAATATAATTACCATTTATCGTCATATTTTTTAATTTTAAAACCTAAAAAAAGAATTTATTACCATCAAGAAAAAAAAGAAGGTGAGAAGCTTAGAAAGAAGCTGGCGTTAACACACCATCAACCATATTGAGAAGTGTTTTGAAAAAAAAATAGCGTCTGACGGTCTCTCGTAATCATTACCATAAATTAAAAAAAAAGTTTAACTTTAAAAATCATTTTTATGACCATGAATGATAATAAAAACCTAAAATAATATTTTAAATCATTACCATAAAAAAAATCAAAAAAATATTTTTTACAACTAATTTTATTTTAATAAATTAATATCTATTTTATCTTCTTCAAAATATCGGTTTTTAAAAAACCTTGAAATTATAAAAAAATAAAATTAAAACAGAGGGTACACCCTTATGACAAACATGTGTACCTGCTTTTATTTTTTAAAAATAAGTTTTACAAATAGTAGTAAAAAATAATTTTATTTATTAATATTTTTTAACAAAAATGATGTTAATTTTAATAAAATAGAAAATATTTTTTTCATAAAATAATGTTATAAATATGATAAATTTGTTGTATTTTGTAGTTAAATATTTTAGAATAATAATATTTTTATACAAATGAGATGTAATACGATGATTTTGTGTGGGGGAAAATGGGTGTATGATGGTCATAAAACATTACGATGATGGAAAAAGTTTAATTTTCCACATTTTTTTAAAAGATGGTAATGAGAGAAATATTTAGTTATGGTAAATTGGGTCGTTTAATGTGGAGTAAACGGATTGGTAATTTTTATTACCATTGGGGCATTTATGTGGAATATTTATGAGTTTATGGTAATAAATGAATTTTTAAAAATAAGGTTTTATTACGATAAAATTGAAAATTGGAGAGAACCTAACCCCCAGATAATGTTTATGACCATAAAAAATATTCCAAAAAAAAATACTTTTCTCGTAATAGGTGAAAAACTGTATTACGGTAAAATGGCTCGTTTTTTTCGAGATGGTAATGGTTATGGTAAGGTCGGCTCTTTCATTACCGTTATGACCGGAAGTATGGTCTCAAAATATTCCAAGTGTCAAAAGTGTATTCCATGGAGTTACGATAAAACCATTTTTGTGCCCGAAAAATCGATTTTTCATACATGATACACCATCATTTCCACGCCTGGAGGTCCCTTATGTCAGATGGTAATCAGACCTTTACCAACTTTCTCAAAAATTTTCTAACGCATCAAAAAATGAGGGTTTTGAAGCTTTTTCGTCATGGAATATTTTGGAATATCTTTTAGGGCAACCCTCCAAAACCTCTTTTTTTAACTTTTAAAACCTTATTTTTAAAAACCTATGTCCTATCAACATATTACCATAAAAATATTTTTAAAAATAATTTTTAAAATAATGGTAATCAAAAGGTAAAACCACAATTTATTTAAAAATTAATGATTTATGGTAATGATAATATGATAAAATTCGTTTAAAAAAATATTTTATAAATAATACCAAAATATGGTAATATAAAAAAACGTCAAAAATCACCGTAATGTCATTACCATCAAAATTCCTGAATAGTCTAAAATAAAACATTATGAAAAGATGGTAATAAAAAAAATAAAAATATTTTATGGTAATGCATTACGGGTCGTAATAGCCTAGCTTTGAGGTATGGTAATGTTTATGACCATAAATTTTTATAAAAAGATGAAAAATAACCAGTTATTTTTTATTACGATAAAAATGGTAATAAAAAATGATAAAAAAGTAAAAATTGAAAAATGGTAATAAAATGGTAATTGATGACCATAATTTTTAGTTTTTTAATTTTAAAACCTCATTTTTATTATCATAGCATTACGAGAGATTTTTAAGAAAAAAAACAGGTTTTTATTACGATAAAATTAAAACGGAATTTTTTAGACGTGGTAATGGTATGGTCATCAATTTTTCAAAAAAATTGAAAAAAAATATTATGGTAATCTATGGTAATCATTCATGAGAGACAATTTTAATTTTAGTCAAAAATTAAGCATTATTACCAAAAATTTACCAAAATTAAAATTAGTAAATCAACATTACGGTATCTTTGAATGCCCATTATGTTATAAACCTATGGCGTTAGGTTTTGAAACCAAAGAAGATGGAAGTTTCTATGAAGGAATTCATAATTACCAACAAATTCATAAGGATTTGGGATTTAGGGTAATACCTAAATGGTATCATCAAGTTTTAAGGATAGAGATAGATCATATTCATTGTTGTTTTTTGGGTGGTAAAGCTCAATTAAATAATGGTTGGTTGATATGTAAAGAATGTAATAGAACTTGTCGTGATGAATTAACAATGAATGATAAAGAAAATATTTTAAATGGTGTTAGTTTTATGGAAGAAGATGGAGAATATGTAGTTAATGGTAATGAAGTATGTTTATTTAATGATGGTAAATTAATCAAAAGGATAAAAGACCCTAGGTTTGTTATTACAAAAAAAAGAGAAGAACCACAAGTAAATATATCACTTATGGAAGAAGATTAAATAATGTAAATTGGTGAGGTCTCAAACTTGAAGTCATATTGTATCTAAGTATTGTTTATTTTTTAATAATTTTTTATAAAGTTTTTTTGAAGTCCCTCCAAGGGAATTCACATGGTCGTCCAGATGGTCTCTTCCAGGGTCTTGGTGATGGTATCACCATCAATCCTGATGGAGTAAATGAACCCACCTTCGAAAACCCGCAGGTAGTTCCTCTGCATCTCAAGAAGGTCTGAGCCTTCCTTGAGGTACTCCCCGAAGTAGAGGTCCTTGGACAGCAGGTTTGACTGGAAGCGGTGGTCGCTGATGCGGAAGTTGCTTCCCGTAGTGACTCTGTTGTAGAGACTGGGGTACTTGGGGTTCTTCCAGTAGACTTTACTGGGGTCTTTACTGAAGAAGTCCTTGGGAAGTCCCGAGGAAGGGTAGGTTTGGGAAACCTGGTCGTCCTTCTTTCTAAAAAGGGGCATTGTGCTCGTTCTGTTATGAGAAAGAGTGTCTTCTAAAAGACTTTGTGTAAAATTAATATTTTTAATTGAAATTAACCATCAATTTTTTATAAATAAAAAATTGATTTTTAAATCTTTAAACACATCAATAATAAAAACCATGAGAGTAGATTTGGAAGTTCCTTTTGAGGAGAAGGACCAGGCACAGGAGGATGGTGCTAAGTGGGATAAGGATAAGAGGACATGGTATATGGAGAAGAATGTCAAAAAGTTAGAGAAATATCGTCGTATTTATCTTTATGTTCCTTTTGAGGATAAAGACCAAGTCAAGGAGAAAGGAGCCAGATGGGATAAGGATAAGAGAATGTGGTATACTGCTAAGTTTAGGAGTGAAGATTTTGAGGAATGGTTAGCGGATAAGAGAGAAATTACTTTTTTAGAGGTTCCATTTGATATTAAGGATGATGTTAAGAAGGCGGGAGGAAGATGGGATGCTAATAAGAAGAAGTGGTTTTTTGAGAAGGAGGTTCCGGAGGAGTTTTCTCAGTTTGTAGTAGAACTTAAAAAGAAGTAAATAATAAATTTATGCATTTGATATTTATAATTTGTGGATATTTGGGAACATTATTTTTAGTGGGTTCATACATTCCTCAAGTAGTTAAAACATTAAAAAATGATAATTCAACTAATAAGGTATCAAAAAAGTTTTTATTTTTACAGGTTTTAACGTGTTTAATGTTTATAGTTTATAGTGCAGGATTTTTTACAGATAATAGTTTAGATGGATTGCCGATATTTATTTCCAATGTGATAGTTTTAGTTTGTTTAATGATGATACAGTGGAAGAGAAAGTTTGGTCAAAATAAAATTCAAGAAGAAAATAAAACATAATCTAAAGTATGGTAAAGACAATTACAAGAGACCAATTAGAAAAAGATGTTAAAAACTTAGATTTAGTGATAATAGTGGGTATGAGTGCATCAGGTAAAAGTTATTTTTCCAGGGATTTAGCAAAGAAAACAGGTGTAAATTTAATAGAGGTAGATAAGTTAATAGAAAAATTTAAGAAAGTTTTTCCGGAGGGGTTAGATTTAATGGAACTTTATCAACCTAATAAATATCCAAAACAAAAGGAAGAGTTAATAAGAGATATTAAAAATGCGATGAAGGGTCATAATATAGTGGATGGGAGATTTTGGGATCCAAAGATGATAAAGGAGTTAATCAGGGGTAAAACTTATAA
>JGI10211J14876_10001241_pt1 | contig 11196 bp, 11 predicted proteins | sample Etolagsediment_FD_14876 | JGI IMG/M metagenome (IMG submission 14876)
ATAAACAGAATCCCTTTTTCAGCGAGTTCTTTTGTTCTACGATTAGAATCAATATATAAAGAGTTACCGCCATCGATAATAATATCGCCTTCATCAAGCAATGGAACCAACTGCTCAATAAACGAATCAACCACCTCACCTGCTTTGACCATCAACATGATTTTGCGCGGTGCAGCTAATGAATTAACTAGCTCTTGAAGTGAATAAGCGGCACTAACAGGAAAACCTTTCGTTCGGTTTTCAATGAAGTCATTGGTTTTTTGNTCTGAGCGGTTATACACGCAGACATGAAAACCATGCTCGGCCATATTCAAAACTAGGTTTTGTCCCATTACGGCAAGNCCTATCAAACCAATATCTGCAGCTGACATATTTATTCCTTATTCGATTCTTTATAAATTTTGTGGTAATTCTATGTGTAATTTTGTAATTGTAAGCTAGTTTACCAACGATTGGTTATCCAAACTGTTTGATATGGTGCAAGAATCATCTCTCCATATAGATCTGTGATCATTTCGTCGGTAATAATTTCTTTCCATTCATCCATATCAATCAAGTTTAGCTGAGCCAAACTAAAAGTTTGTGATTGATTCGTGACATTATTAATTACAAAAATGCTCTGATGACGCATTAAACTCTGGCGCCAAAAGCCAAATAATGAATCATCTAAATGCAAAGTGAATTGGGTTGCATTAGGATGAAAAGCCGCATGCTGTTTACGCAAGCTAATCAAACGATTCAAACCACTTAATACTTTATGATTAAGAGTCGATTCATCTGTAAGCAAAGCGTTCAATTCACTCTCTTGCCACCGGTGTCGATTAATATCTCGATTATGCTCTGTTTTTGCGACAGCTTCATAATCATTTTCTGTTGCAAAGAAAGAGTGTACGTAAATGGCTGGCACACCTTCTAAAGCGATAGCGATGGCATGAGCACACAGCATTCGTGCTACTTGGTATTCATCCTCACCTTCACAAGTGCCTTTAAAAGCATCAATCAACGCAATATTTATTTCGTAAGGATGCTTTTCACCATTGAGGCCTGTACGCCATGAGACTTTGGCACCAAACGATTGTAAAGCATGAATCATATTTTGAAGTTCTTCTGGATCAAGAATACCTTCGGCAGGACGTACGCCAATACCATCATGACTAGCAATAAAGTTTAAAAAGGTTGTACCCATTTGCGCTGGAGGCATAGACATTAACCAAGTTTTTAAGTGCTTAGCTGAACCCGTCAAAAGTGCGTTTATTAATAAGGGTGGTAACGAAAAGTTATAGACCATATGCGCTTCATTACCATTACCAAAATAGGTCAAGTTCTCTCGTTTAGGCACATTGGTTTCGGTAATGATAATGGCATCTGACAAACGATATTCAATTAAGGCGCGCATTAACTGAATGGCTTGGTGTGTTTCTGGCAGATGAATACAGCTGGTTCCAATAATTTTCCATAAAAAGCCAATCGCATCTAAACGGAAAATACTCGCNCCTTTATCNATATANAGCGAGATAAGACGCATCACCTCTAAAAATACTTCAGGGTTCGCAAAGTTTAAATCTATTTGGTCATGACTAAAGGTACACCACACATATTTATCGCCTTCTGGCGTTCGTGTTAAGCGTAATAAAGGGGTGGTTCTTGGCCTAACGACTTCTGACAAATCATCTTCTGGACTGGCCTGCACAAAATAGTTTTCATATTTTTTATCTCCCGCTTCAAACGCTTTGAACCAGGCATGCTCACTTGAACAATGATTCACAACTAAGTCAGCCATTATTTTATAGCTTTGACTAATTTCACCTACATCATCCCAATCACCTAAATCGGGATTGATGATTTCATAATCTGAAACCGCAAACCCACCGTCAGAGGTATAAGGATAGTAAGGCAAAATATGCACCATAGAAACACTCTCTTTTAAAAAATGATCAAGTGTTTTCTTAAGTGTTTTTAGCGGTTTTTCGGAGCCATTTATAATGCTATCGCCATAGGTAATAAGCATAACATCCTGCTCATTCCAGTGCGATTGATGTGAAACAGGCATCACACAGTCCGCTTCATCAATCCCTGTTTTGGCAGCAAATTTATGTGCAAGAGCAACGGCATCTTCGTTTGGATAAAGCGCTTCTACGAGTGGAGAAATTCGCTCAATAAGGGCTGAATAAGCTTGTTCTGATGTCATTTGCATACCTTGGCTCTCACTTCTATTTTATTATTTGGTTTGGTACTCTTCCATATCCGCTTCTACCGCTTCGGTAATCTCTTGCAAGATTTCAGGAAATGCTGAGGATACACGGTTCCAAGAAGGGATGAATGGCGTTTCCATTGGCGCTTCTAAAAAGTGTTTTCCAGCTTTAATGATGTTTTCACAAAACATTTCTACCGCGATTTCTTCTTTATGCACATCAAGCTCTAGGCCATTCATAATCGCATCATTACGATAAGACTCAATTAAATCTAAAGCGATTCGATAATAGGTTGCCTTTAACGTTCTAAAGCTTTCTTCTGTAAAGGTCACGCCTTCTGCCGCTAACTTACGGTAAAACGCTTTAGAAATATCTATCGACATTTTTGACAAACCTTTTTGTGCATCATCTGCTGAAAGATCTTGATGTTTATGGTCATAAATATCTGCAATATCTACCTGGCAAATTCGGTTAGAGCTGATGTTTCTTTTCATTTCCGATAAGACACCAATCTCTAAGCCCCAATCGGAAGGAATACGTAAATCTGAAATCACACCTGTTCTAAACGCAAATTCACCCGCTAATGGATAACGATACGAGTCCATATAACTTAGATATTCGTCCGCTCGCTCATTCTGCTCACCTGCTGTTTTTTGTAACGCTCTTATTAATGGCGTGACCAATAAACGTGTTACACGACCATTCATTGTTTGATTAGCAATACGTGTGTAAAAACCTTTGGCAAAAGCGTAGTTAAATTGCGGATTCGCTACAGGGTAAATAAGCCTAGCCAATAATGAACGGTCATAGGTCACAATATCGCAATCATGTAAGGCCACAGACTCAACCTTATCAGAACCTAAAACGTAACCAATCATGTACCAGACGTTACGACCTTTACCGGGTGCTTCTGGTGCAATCCCTTCATCAACCAACTTTTTATGAATCGCTTTCATTCTTGGGCCGTCATTCCAAATAACTTTGACGTTTTGTGGCAAGACCGAAAAGAATTCTAAGGCGTGGCGATATTCTTCTTCATTTGCTCTATCTAATCCAACAATAATTTCTTCCAGATAAGGTACAGATTTAAGTTCTTCGACAATGGTACTTAAAGCGGGCGTTTGTAGCTCGGAATACAGGCTCGGCAAAATTAATCCTAAAGGCCGAGCTTTGCTGTATTTCAGTAAGTCAGCCTCCATATCTTCAATGGGTCTGTCTACAAGGTTATGTAAAGTAGTAATAATGCCGTTCTGATAAAAGTCCATATACATCCCTTCCCATCTTTGGGAGATTTTTTAATTCTTTAATCTGAGAGCTTTTCACGAGTGAGGCGCGAGATAAAAATTAGATAAAATTAGTCTAAGTCAAGGCGGAAAACGCAGTGAATAGCCAGCTATTCGCAAGTTTTCCAACAAAGAATAGACTAATTTAATCCATTTTTAGCCGTGAATTCATCTCATGTAAAGCTCTCAATCTAACTCAAGCCAATCTAATACAGCTCGATTCCACCCTACTGGGCCGTTCTCTTGGGTAATAAATACTTTTTTATGGTTAACCACTGGTGCGGGGTTAACAGGTGAGCGAATAATCACTGGATAGTCACTGGCTTCTAATAATGGAATATCATTATTTCCATCGCCCAAAGCCATCGTTTGAACAGGTTGTTGCCAGGCCTGGTGATAATAATCAGCCAAAACCTTCAGCGCTAAACCTTTGTTGCTTTGCCCCATAAGATGAACAAAGCGTCCGCCTTTAATGAGTTGTAAACCATGCAACGCCATGGCTTCTGTTAATTTAATTAAGCTTTCTTCACTGTCTTGCCAAAGCAAAGGTTCTGAGAACTCTCTTTGCTTAGCTTTAATGGCTTTTTCAAGCGTTAAACCCGTGCAGTCTGCAACTTGCTGTGGACTCATTTCAGAAAAGCCTATAAAAGATAAACCCATCTGCTGTTTATACATTTTCGCAAGTTGTAATATCTCTGGCATGAGTACTGGACTTAAGCTCATATATTGGACTTAAGCTCATATATTCAAAGTCTTGCATCCATGTTTTTACAACGGTTTTTTTTAGTTCTTGGCTGTTTTGCAATATCTGAGAATCCAAAGCCCCAGACGGCCAAAAAATGCCAGCGCCATTTTCAACAATAAATGGGTAGGTATTTTTTAACTCAGATCTTANTTCAATGACTTCTGCAGCCGTTTTACTGGTCGTTATAATCCACGGAATTTTGCATTGCGTGAGTTTATTAATTGCGGGCAAAGCCGCAGAATAATCATAATCATGATGATCAAGCAGAGAGCCATCCAAGTCGGTAAATAATAGTTTTCTCACTATTCATAAGCCCTTATATTACTGATTCTTATATATTCGCTAATCGAGCTCACCCTATCCATTACTTATCTGTACGTTTTGAACTCATTGCAAGGTTTATGCCATTCACTTTTCACACGCCATCACAAGCACATCAAAAACAAACAAATAAATACTATATTTTTATTATTTATCATATAGTTAATTAATAAAAACACTTTAACCAATATTTATTCGACCAACTATTCAAAAACAATAAATAGTTAATTTCAGCATACTACAAACACCAAAACGGCTTTTTTTGCGCCAAAACAATGCAATAAAACCGACTCTTAAGCTCAAATATCTAAAACAAGAACCATGACAAATAATACATATTTAACAGTTAGTTAAGAACAATAAAATTACATTTAACAGATGTTTTTTAGTGGCGTTAATATCAATATCACCAAAACAGTGCAATTTAGCATTAAACCTATCAGGTTTTGCGTACAAAGACTGACTAAAAAAGCGTAAAAACCTTTTTAAAAAAACTATCTTAATGATAAATAAGCATTTAATTTTTTAAGTGTCATACTTGCTGATGAATATCAAAAGGGAGGCTACATATGCAAATTCACAAAAACTACCCACATCATGCTTTTTTTGATGAAGCCATTTCATCTGAAGATCTACCTCGAGATGCCTCTAAAGAACTCTTTGAACACCTCAACAGCATGGGAATGGACGAACTTGAAGAGCGCCAAAAAACTGCTGAGAAAACCATTGCCCAAATGGGAATTTCGTTCACGGTTTACAGTGATAAAGGTAATATTGACCGACTTTGGCCATTTGACTTAATTCCTCGTACCATTGAAGCAACAGAATGGGAAAAAGTTTCTCTAGGCTTAAAACAACGCTTAAAAGCCTTAAATCTTTTTATTGAAGATATCTATAACGAGCAAAACATCTTAAAAGATAAAGTGGTTCCAGAAGACATTATCCTGAGCTCTAAAGATTATCGCCCTGAAAGTCATGGAATGAAGCTAAAGCACCAGGCCTGGGCATGTATTTGTGGCTCTGATTTAGTGCGAGATCACAAAGGTGAGTTTTACGTTTTAGAAGATAACTTACGTGTTCCTTCAGGTGTTTCGTATATGTTGGAAAACCGCTCGGTTTCTAAGCTCACTATGCCAGAGGCGTTTCAAGACATTAACATTCAACCCATGCATCAATACCCTTATGAGCTATTAAAAATGCTGCGCTCAATTTCTCCAAACGATTCTGAAGACCCTGAAATCGTTGTACTAACGCCTGGCGTATTTAATTCAGCCTACTATGAACATGCCTATTTGGCTCATGAAATGGGCGTAGAGCTTGTAGAAGGCAGTGATTTAGTTGTTGATGAAAATGACTGTGTTTATATGCGCAATATCGACGGTCTCCAAAAAGTCGATGTAATCTATCGCCGAATTGATGATGCCTTCATTGATCCAGAAGTGTTTCGCGAAGACTCAACACTAGGTGTGCCCGGTCTTATGCGTGCTTGGCGTGCAGGAAATGTAGGTATTGCCAACGCCCCAGGTTGTGGTGTGGCAGATGATAAAGTGCTATACGCTTATGTGCCAGATATTATTCGTTATTATCTTGATGAAGAACCTTTAATTGCTAATGTTCCGACCTATTTATGCAGTAAAGAAGAAGACTGTAACTATGTACTTGAACACTTAAATGAATTGGTTATAAAACCCGCCAATGAATCTGGCGGTTACGGGTTGCTGATTGGCCCAAAAGCTTCTCAAGAAGAGCTCGATACATTTAAAGAACTAATCAAAGAAGATCCAAGAAATTACGTTGCTCAACCGACACTAAATATATCAACCGTACCAACACTTTGTAATGATGCATTAGAACCTCGTCATGTTGATTTAAGACCTTTTATACTTCATGGCGAACAGAGCTATGTTACCTCTGGCGGACTCACTCGTGTGGCATTGGTTAAAGGTTCGTTAGTGGTAAATTCATCTCAAGGTGGCGGCAGTAAAGACACTTGGATTATCGAACTGGAGGGTAAATAATGTTATCTCGAGTTGCAGAAAGATTATATTGGCTTGCTCGTTATATTGAGCGTATTGAAAACACCGCACGATTGGCGCAGGTGCATTCTCAATTGATGCTAGACATGCCTAAATCGGTAAAACTATCGTGGTATACCTTGATTGAAATCACCAGTAATGAAGATTTTTTTGATGAGCATTACGATGCAAAAACAGAAAAAAATTGCTGTTGGGCTATTTTAGGTGATCGAGATAATTCCGCCTCTTTGATGTCATCATTATGGTGGGCTCGTGAGAATGTGAGAACCACTCGAGACAGCTTACCAAGAGAGGCCTGGATTTACGTCAACGAACTTTATTTGTTAGTGAATGAGAACCAAGAAGACTTTTACGTTAGAAGTAAACGAAATGCCTTATTAGAACAAATTATTCGTTCATGCCAAGCGATAGCTGGCATGTTAGATGGCACAATGAGCTTAAACACTACCTTTAAATTTTTACAGCTCGGTACGGCTATTGAACGTGCCGATATGACTTCTCGCATTCTTGATGTCGGCGCATTCTTTGTGGCACAGGAGACCGAAGCCCAAGAAATCAAGCAATTTGAAAGCATTCTTTGGGCAAATATATTAAAATCTGTTAGTGCCTACTTTATGTATCGTCAAGCGGTTCAAATGGACATAAACGGTAAATCGGTGATTCGTTATTTAGTCAATGATCCCAATCTATTTAGGTCAATTAAGCACTGTGTCAGCATGATGCAAACTCAAATTAATGTTCTACCTGAATCACCAGAAGTCACTCAATCAATCAGAGACCTACAAAAACTGATTGAACAAAAAATTCCATTTGAACTCGGATCGCCTGTTTTACACAACTACTTAGATGAAGTGCAAATGCAACTATCCAAAGTACATAATCAATTTTATAGCACGTGGTTTCATCCCAGCACTACCCAAGAAGCCGAAGAGCAACAAAACCAATGAAGGTTAACTAATTTGAAGCGTTTTTATTGTCAATGTGAACAAGAAATTTTTATCAATAACGCTTTTTGTGAAAANTGTGGGCGTGATTTAATTTACGACCCGCAAGCACAAACAATGTGGAGTGGTGTATTAACTGATAAAGGCTTTATTGCTCATAGCAAGGATCAAAAAAACCATAAAATTCAGATGATCTTACATCCATGTTCAAACCGTAACTCCGCCGTGCAATGCAATTGGTCGGTATCTTGCAGCAATGGTTGCCAGTGTGTTTCATGTAAGAGCACACGTATCGTTCCTGATCAGTCTTTACCAAAAAACCGGCAGCGCTGGATGATTTTAGAACGCGCTAAGCGCCAGTTATTTACCACCTTATTAGGCCTAAATCTGCCAATAGAAGATTTTCATATTAAAAAAAATGGCTTAGCCTTTGATTTCTTAGAAGATAAACGTACCAATCCTAATGTGACTATTGAGCACGTATTAACGGGTCATAATAATGGTGTTATTACCATTAATGCAGCAGAAGCTGATGAAGGCTTTTTGCATACTATGAAGGAGAAAATGGGCGAACCATACCGAACCATACTCGGTCATTTTAGGCATGAAGTTGGTCACTATTACTGGAATATAGTCATCAATGATGACTATAAACTGAGTCAATTTAGAGAGCTGTTTGGCGATGAGCGTGCTGACTATAAAGAAGCATTAGCACGCTATTATCAGCAAGAAAAACCAAAGTTTAAAAGTAGCCAATACATCAGCCCCTATGCAAGCAGCCACCCCCATGAAGATTGGGCTGAAACCTGGGCACACTATTTGCATATTGTTGATACACTCGAAACAGCCGTAAGTTATGGCATAAGTGCTTATGAGCCCAAAATCAATGACTTTGACGACTGGTATTCAGAGTGGGCGCGTGTGGCTCAAACCATGAATGCCTTAAACCGTAGCATGGGATTATCAGATGCTTATCCATTTATACTGACTGAAATTGTGCGCAAAAAACTGCAATTTGTTGACTATTTAATGGATGGTTTTGCCCATAAAGCTTAGCTCAATTATGAATCTCTATTCTATTCTCTAACTAACCAGGCCTGGTTAGTTTATGGTATCCTTTGGTTTTTAAATTTGCACACAATATACATGTTGCAACCTAACCCTTATTTACCAGGAAAACACATGCTTAAAGTACGCCAACAAACCTTTCAAGCCAGTATTTATGCACTATTTTTCGCACTTCTACTCTCTTTAAGCGGCTGTTTCGGGATTACCCAACCGTCTGATGATGACGTTACCTCTATGGCTACTGAGTATTTTAATCAGGAATTTGACGGACTATTTAAAGCCGATGAAGTGGTAAAAAAGAATGGCTATAAACAAAACGATACACACTATGTTGCCGAACTAACAATTATTGCCACCGCCCAACAGTCTTTGGAAGATTATGCTAAAGGTATAATGAATGATTCATCACTCTCTAGCCTTGAAAAAATCACCAATAGCATGGCTATTGGCCTATTTAAAATCACCATGCCAGAATTTACAGAAGGTGATCAGATCGAATTTGAAAAAAATTATCTATTTATTAAAACTGACAATGGCTGGCAGCTTAAAAAAGAGCTCCAACCAGAAGATCAACAATAAGGACATAAACCATGCCATTACTAGACAGCTTTACCGTTGACCACACAATCATGAATGCGCCTGCGGTGCGTGTTGCTAAGACAATGACCTCTCCATCAGGCGATACCATTACGGTTTTTGATTTACGTTTTAACAAGCCAAATGAAGCGATGATGAGTGAAAAAGGGATTCACACTTTAGAACATCTTTTTGCTGGATTTATGCGTAACCACCTAAATGGTGATGGCGTTGAAATTATCGATATTTCACCAATGGGTTGTCGTACAGGTTTTTACATGAGCTTGCTAGGCACACCAACTGAAGAACGTGTAGCAACGGCTTGGTTAGCCGCTATGAAAGACGTACTTAATGTTGAGCGCATGGAAGATATTCCTGAACTTAATGAATACCAATGTGGAACTTTTGTCATGCACTCTTTAGAAGAAGCAAAAGAGATTGCTCAAGAAATCATTGACCACGGTATTGGCGTAAACAAAAACGCGGATATTGCATTAAGTGAAGACACACTAAAATCTCTAGGTAACGAAGTTTAAACAGGAATATTCATGAAAATTGCCATTATTGGCGCAATGGAAGAGGAAGTTACTCTTCTGCGCAGTAAACTTGATAATCAAACTACTGAGATTCATGCAGGGTTTGAATATTATCTGGGTCAAATTAACGGTACTGAAATTGTTCTATTACGTTCAGGCATTGGTAAAGTAAACGCGGCAATCAGCACCACGATTCTGCTTAACCTTTACAACCCAGATTATGTGATTAACACTGGGTCTGCGGGAGGTTTCCATACAGACTTGAATGTGGGTGATATTGTTATCAGTAGCTCAGTTTGTCATCACGATGTTGACGTTACCCCTTTTGGCTACGAACTAGGTCAAGTACCAGGCCTGCCAGCTTGTTTTTTACCTGATGAAAACCTAGTAAAAGCNGCNCAANNCAGCATTGAATCACTNCAAGAAGTGGTTCATATGCATGGTTTAATTGCGACAGGTGATCGCTTTATGCATCAACCGACAGATGTGACCAATACACGCAAGAATTTCCCAGAAATGATTGCCTGTGAAATGGAAGCCGCAGCAGTGGCACAAGCGTGTCACACATTTGAAAAACCTTTTGTGATTATCCGTTCTTTATCCGATATTGCCGGTAAAGAAAATGCCGTCACTTTTGAAAAATACCTAGAACAAGCCGCAACCCACTCGGCTAAAGTCATTTTAGGTATGTTAGATCGCATTTAATCTAAACACGCTCTAACCAACTAAAACGCCGGCAATTGCCGGCGTTTTGTTTAAACTTCAAAAAGTTACCAGGCCTGGTTTATTAGACGAGTTCTTCTATTTGCCTATTATGCATTTTGGATAACACCACTATGGCAATAATGGCTCCAAACAACGCCCAACCCATATCAGACTGTGTATCCCATACATAACCTTGAGTACCCAAGAAAGATTCTGCCGCTTCTTCTGACATTAATGCGACCCACCATTCAATTAACTCGTAGAAAGCACTAAACGCTAGGGCAATAGAAATACTAAAAAAGTTTGTCCAGGCCTGGCCATTAACAACCTGTTTACGAATCAGAATCTCTCTTGCAATCAGCACTGGAATAAAACCTTGTGCAAAATGTCCGACCTTGTCGTAATTGTTTCTTGACCAATCAAACTCTAATCTAAGCCAATCAAACAAGGGCACTTCTGCATAGGTGTAATGCCCACCTACCATGAGAATAATGCAGTGAATAAGTATCAAAATATAAAGAAGCGGCGTTAGCGGAAAGCTACGAAAAGTATAGGCTAGTAGCACAAAGCCAATTAACGCTGGAGCAACCTCTAAGAACCAAGTAAAAGTGTCTTTGGGCTCTATTGCAGACCAAATAAACACCACAACAAATGTTGCTATCCATAAAGCATGATTGAGCTTGAATTCTTTTAACATGGTATTTATCTCTAGTTAACTTGTCTAAACCAATCCTACCCATTGAACCAGGCCTGGTCAATTAAAAAGCCTGCTATTTTAAAACAACATAAT
>JGI10211J14876_10001243_pt1 | contig 11193 bp, 13 predicted proteins | sample Etolagsediment_FD_14876 | JGI IMG/M metagenome (IMG submission 14876)
CTTAAAGAATGCAGGTTATTCCATTTTCCTTTTTTGGTTTTAGTTAATCTGGAATAAGGAGATGAATATTGAGTTTTCTTAAGTTTATTTACAACCGATTGTAAAATCATGACATTTTCCTCATTTTCCTGAAAATAATCTAAAAGATAAATAATCAATTCGTCATCCCCTGGGTGGCGCCAGCCACCCGTGAGGTTCAATCATTTGATTTCCATTTGGAAACCCGAACTTCTCAATAATTTCTTGTATCATTTCTATTATTATTTTTTGGAAAAAATATTATTCAATTTTTTTGGAAAATTATAAATATCACTCAGAATCATAATCTGAGTCAATCACCACCCTAGTACATACATAGGGAGTTGCAGAAATCACTGATGATTCTGAATCAGAATCATATACCTCCTGCCGCTGACTTTTCAGGAACAACTGAAGGTTCTCCCTTGTTAGAGAGGAAGGTCTTCTTGTAGGATGCCTTTTAGGCAGATTTGACCACCCTCTGTGGTAGTCAAGGTCATAGGTATCCTTGGAAGAAACAGAATCTGAATCAGACATCTTTGTTGATGTTCATCTATACTATACTATATTATATTTTTTATTTTTTTTTACCATCAATTTTTTCTACTAATAATAAGTTAATTTTAAATAATCTAATAAATTTAGAAATAAAATATAAAAATTGAATATTAAAACATTTATTTTATAAAAATAAAAATGATGAGGTTTTCAATCTTGCTTTTGCTTTTAGCATTAGCTGTTTCTCAAAAAGAGGTTTTATTTGAAAAATTACATCTCAATAGAAAAATTAATCATCAATTAGATGGGTTTTGGTTTGTTTATGCTAAAACCCAATTAGATAATAAAGAATGTCAAACATTTAATTTTACTACTGATGGACGAGAAATTTTATTAGATAATCATTTCAAAGAGAATAAAAAATATATTTCTGAATTTTATGTTTTAGAACCCGAAAATGAAAAAGAATTTTATTTAAACAATTCTCTCGCCAAAATTATTTATTCCGATAAAGATAGTCTTTTATTAAATATTAGTCAAACAACTTATCTACTTTTAGATAAAGAAAAAATAGAAGACGAAGAAGAACACATTTTTATGCAATTAATTTTATCCTTAAATGGGTTTTTATTTAAAAATTTTATGTTAGTTAATCAACATTATTGTTAGTTATCTCATAAAGCAGAAAATTTTTTAAAGAAAAATTTTCTGTTTTACGAGAGCTGTAGAATTATTCAAACTAGTTTGAATAATTCCAATCCACAAAACATTGTTTTGTGGATATTAAAGAAGAATTAGTGAACCTGCGGTTCCCTATTCTGCTTTAAGACTTATAAATTAAAATTTGGTTAATGAAACTTTTATCTAATTTAACATCAGAAAGATAATCATCAATAAATTTTTCAACATTTTCTTGTGATTTATCAATTGACCAAACAAGTGTCATATCCACTTCAGGACATAAAATTTCCTTACTTAAATCAAAATGTTTTTCAGTAAATTTTCTTTTCCTATTATTTTCTAAAACATAACAATTAGTCTTCAAAAAATCTTGAATATCAATCTCATTTTCATATTCAAACTCTTCCATTTCATACTCCTCAATCTTTTGATAAATCGCCATCGCATAAATCACCGCCCCTGCCGTAATCTTATCAACTGAAAATTTCCTCATTAATCCTTTTACCTTCCCATGAACCTTTTTTTCTTCATTAGTAAATTTACTGTCATTGACAGTAAAAATTGTAACTTTTTTAGTTGCTTCTTTTATCGCATTCCGTCTTTTCTGCTCCGTAAAATGAATTTGAACAGCTGATTGAATATCCCTTGATGATAAAGTCTTTTTATTAGATAAATTGGTTAATAAACAACCGGTTCTTAAAATCTTTCCAAAAGAGACAAAGTCTCCTTCTTTTTCTGCAATTATGTTTTGAAGTTCCATTTTTGATATTTATGTTTATCAATTATTTTTTTCAATTTTTTTTAAAAATTGATTTTTTTTATCAGTGAGATAAAATAAAAAAATGGAAGAACTTTATTCTCTGAGAAAAAAGAAAGAAAAAGAATTAAATGAAATTAACAAAGAAATTTATTTTTTTGAAATTATGGAAGAACAAAATAAAATAAAAAGTAAAATTATTTACAGTAATATTATTAAAATATTTGATATTTTATATTTATCACAAGTTAGTTCAAGAAAAAGAATGAGTGATGATTGGTTTTTAAGTTATATTATTCAAAATGAATTAAAGGATAAATTTGATTTTAATGAAACCTTTTCAAAATTAATTAATTTATATTATGATTATGTTAAATATATTGATATTGAAAAAGAATATGAAAATGCTAAAAACTTTCATCTTGAAAAGGTTTTAGTTACTAACTTTCGGCCAAAAATTTAAAATAATTTTTCATAATTAACTCCGTCATAAACTTTTATTAATGAACTATTAATGTTTTTACATCTCCTTAAATTTTTTATAACTATCATTGCCTTCTCTAAACCTTTATCTTCCCCATTAATAATACTAAATTTTTTGATGGGTAAAGAATTATATTTATTACAAATACAATTATAAAGGTTATCATCTAATAATAAAGTGTTAGTTTCATTAAATTTTTTACTAACTTTAAAAATATCTTCTAAATTTTTTATAAAAACTTTTATTTGATAATGATTACCATTTTCATCTTGTTCATTAAGTAATTGAGAAGTACTTTTATCAATGGAATATTTTAAAATAAACCTTTTAGGTGAAATATATTTGGATAAAATTTTAGAAATAACAAAATTCATCCAAAAATTATTCCCATTCGTCCATATCCCTAAATATTCTATATTTTTGTCTAAAAAATTTATAAAATTTTTTAAACCTGTTCTCTCCCAAACTACCATTCCCTCTACAAAATGGTCTGGAGGTCTCTTAATAATCCCCTGATTTTTTAATTCAAAATATTTTTCCTTATTTAAAGTATCTATCAAAGTATTATCTATATCTAAAATTAAAAACATCTATATATTTATTCTTTATCTTTTTTCACAAAACTACGAATAGCCTTTAATAATAATTCAGTCTCCTCTAACTTCCAAGCTCCCCTACTTTGTCCAACATGAACAGCGTTCACTAAAATATTAAGAGCTGTATTTTGGTCTAAAGTTTCCGGAATTTGTTGGGATGACATCCCTAATATTTGATTATCATTTTTCTCCATCTTTAGGTTTTATTATCCACTTTTTTTTAAATTAAATTATTTTTTAATTTATGAAAGCTGGTTTTCAAAAAAATGTTATCAAAAACCCTGATACCTTAATTACCTCTTATTTAGATAGTATTAAATATGCCCCCACTAGTAATAACCTTAAAACAAAATTATCAAATATTTTAACTCCTAATTTTAAATTTACTTTAAAACCTTCTAATAAACATTCCGGTAAAGGAGATTTTATCACTTATGCTTTTAAAAATCAAAAGAAATATGAAAATTCAGATATTAATACAACTAAAATAACCGATAATGAATATGTTTTAAACTTTAAAAAAGGTAAATCTTCTTTTAATCAACATCTTTTCTTAACTAATGAACCTCAAATTTTTGAAATTGTTCAAGTTAACTTATCAACTAAAAAAGGTGGAACTGGGTATTCTTATTCAGTTCTTCAACCACCTATTGCGGGACAACCAGTTGTTCAAGGATATTTAGATTGTTGTCGTCCAGTTTTTCCCGGTGGATTAACTCAAAAAGGGGGAAATGGGGGTAATGGGTATTATTTAGGGATAGGCCAACCTCATTTTAATGTCGTTCCACAATATAAAGCTTACGATAAGGGATTTGAACCCATTTATACTAATATGAATTCTGGAGATAGTCAAATGTTTACTTATCGTTTTCCAAAATAATTTTTTTATAAGAATAATTATGAATAAGAAATCAAAAAAAGGAGGTGCCTTTGAATATGCTAAAATGTTTGACCAACCTTTATCACCTTGTTATCACCAAAATGGTAAATCTATTTTTAAAGCTGGATGGCATTCTGGTGGTTCTAAAATGACCTGCAATTCTCAACCTTCAGTTTCAGAAATGGGTATTAAAAATACTCCCTTAAATAATCAACCTTCACCATCTTTAGTGGCTTGGGATTCTAGATATTCTTGTGGTAAAATGGCTGGTGGTTCTACTTTAAATAACTTTTTAGAAAAAGAAACTATTGGAAATAAAAAGGTTTTTAATAAACTTAAGGAAATCATTAATGAAAATGCTAAAAGTAAAACTTTAATTTTAAAAGGTTCTAAAAATAACGATAAATTCACTTTAACTGTGTTTTACCAAAAAAATAATGAAAAACCTTTTAAATTAACCATTCAAAAGAATAATGAAACTGATGTTAATTCTAATGATTACAAAAATATTAACACCTTAAAAAATAGATTAAATACCTTCGTTTTAGAAGAAAAAATCAACCATCAAAAAAAATCTAAGTCAAAAAGTAAAAAGTAAAAATTTTAAACGTTCTCAATAAACTTTCATTCTCATAAGTTAGTTCCTCCCTCACTAACCTATAATCTTTCATCTCTACCATAAATTCCTTTCTAGTTATCGCCCTTCCAAAATCTACCCCTAACATCAAATATTTAGCATAAGGTTTAATAAACTTATCTACTTCATTATCACTTAACGTTATTGAAATAACTATTTTATCCGGTTGAAATATTTTAACTATATTTTTTAATAATTTACTAACTTCTGGAATAACTGCATAACTATTACTAAAATAAACATAATCAACCTTTTTATCAAAATTAAAATTTTCTTTTGATAAATCTTTTTCGAAACAAAATATTCTTTTTTCTAATTTATTCTCTTTAATTAATCTTTGACAATTCTTTAAATAATCTTGATTAACATCAAAACCACAAATCATTAAATCTTTGTCCTTAATTAATTTTATATTTTCAGAAGTTAATAATGCTTCACCATTTCCTATCCCAATATCTACAATAGATGAACCATTATCAATTCTTTTTAGGAAACTTTGATATAAATATTTAGTATAACTTACAATAACATTATTGTAAGTTTCTTGATGTATTTTTTTAACGAATTCCATAAAATATTTATTAAAGTTATTTTTAAACCAATTGAACCATATAATTAATAAATTCTTCTGGAATTTCATATGGATTACTGATTATTTTGACATCATATTTAATGTTGATTATTTTATTTTCAAGCATCTTATTACGTAAAGAGGTTTCTATGGTAAAATAGGGAGTTTTAATAATTTTTTGTGGATTATCAAAAGATCGGACATTTCCCAATGGAAATTTTTAAGGTTAAAGTGTGGTCCTTTTTGAAGAACATTTAAAACTTTAAAGAAATCTTCGTGATATTTTGAATTATAAATATTAATTTCAAATGAAAAACCTTTCAAAACTAAAAAACTATAAACTTCAAAAAAATCTTTAGGTTTTGAAAATCTTTGTTTAATTAAAAATTCTTTTCCGTAATCTCTTAAAACATTTATTTCATTTAATATTCTTAAAACCTCATCTCTTATCATCATCCTTGAAAACTTACCAAAATCCCTAAATTGAAATAAAAAACCTTTATTTTTCACTAATTCTGTTGAAAAATTTATTTTTAAATTTTCTAAACAACCTTCATATTTTATGGTCTTAAATTCTTTATTTTCAAAATTCATAAAATAAAGATATAAAACCCTTAAAATTAAAAATGAACAACCTAATAAAAAAACATATATTTCTAAATTAAAACCTATTTCTTTCACCTCCAGATTTTCAAAATCATTATAACAAACATCCATAAAATTAAAATTCTCATTCTTTTAAATCTTTTATTTCCGCAAAAGGTGACGGTGCATTTTTATCCTTTAAACTTAATATCCTTTGTGCATTCATCATCATTAATTCCACTTGCTTACAAAGTTGATTATAAACCTCTCTATCCTCTTTTATCAAATCTCCTTCATAATTTAATTCGTTTAAAATTGCATTAACATATCTATCCACCCTTTCTGAAAATGAATTATATTTTTCTTTGGTTTTTTCTTCAATCTTATTTTGTTCTACTGATTCATCAAAATAATCATCCGCAATATCTTTTTTAGAAACTATCATATTATGTATCACTTCCCCCTTATCTTTAGCTTCCCAAAAATTACCATTATAAACATCCACATAAAACTTCTTACCACAATACCTCACATTATGATTTTCTGGATACTCCGGATTAAAATGATGCATCCCTATCAAATCTGGTATCCCTTTCATCGGATTCCTAATAACCTTCTTCAAAACCTCCTCTGAAATCTTCACCTGATTTTCATCTCCATACTTGTTCAACTGAATATTATTAATCTGTAAATTATTATTATAATTCACAACATTAGGTTTAGATTTTATCTCCTCCAAACTCTTCTTAATATTATCTAACTCATCCTTATTTATTACCGTCTCATTTGGTATTGATTTACAATATTTTTTAATATGCACTATCATATTATTCTTTCTCGTATAAAATTGATAACAATATGGACACTGATAACTCTTATTTTTATTATCCTTACCTTGGACCTTTATAGTATTCAACTCCCCATTATTTTTTAAAAAATCTTGATTTAAATTCATTTTCTTCTCTTTCTTCTCTAAAACAACCTCCATCTTATTTATCTTATCTATATTTTTACCCTCAGAATACCCATAATATATAGCCACCTCCTCTAAGGTCTTATTACTCAAATTTTGGGGACAAGGTTCCAAAGACGATAAATGCCTCCGAAAACTACCACCATGTTTAAAAAATTTTCCACATCTCAAACACACCAAGTTTACCATTGATGATATATATAATTATCCTTTTTTTAAATTTCAGTCAATTTTACCGTAATTGACTGAAATATTCAGTCAAATAAGGTTTTTAAACATACAACTAAAAGTTGTATTTTTTTTATTATTATTTTTTATTGTATCTATTTTTATTGTATGTGAAAAAAACTGAATTTTGACTGAAAATTTATACCTTAACTTTAGGCGCGTATTTTTTGTGAGAACTCGGTTGGAATATTTGGAATAAAACGGGCAACCTTAAGGTTGCTCCATGATATTTAGAGCTATTTTGGGGGTTTAGTGCGTAAAAGTTTAGAGAACTTTCACCTTAGTGCGTTCAAATCTTCATTTTCAGAAATGCTTTAGAAGACCACTTTTTGAGGTTTGGAGGTCAATCTTCAAAAAATGCCAAAAATAGGGGGGCCATTACCATTTTATACCGTTAACGCGAGGCTCTATTACGATAAAAACTCTCCCCTGGTAAGCCGGCAAAAGCTCGTTTTTGAGCTTTCATTACCATGCTCATGGTAAGTTGTAAAAGCCATTTTTTCACTTTTTACAACTTCATTTGTGATTTTTATTTTTTTTCATTTTTTTGATTTTACAACAAAGCCTCATTACGGTCATGGTAATCATGCGATCGATCTTTTTGTTTTTGATGGTAATAAAATTACTGAAAATAAAAAAGTTTCGAATTTCAGTCAAATTTCAGTCAGGGGTGAGAAAAAATTTTCGGTAGACACTCAGACTTGTAAACTGAATTTTTTTTCATTTTTGAAAATTTTTATTTCATCCACGGAGTTAGTTCACTTTTTTTTTTCCTTCCCGACTGAATTTCAGTCAAATTTATTTTACTCTTTTTTTACTTTACTACTCCTATTTTTTACTTATTTTTTATTAATTACTTTTATTATTAAAATATTATATAAAATTATTAATAGTAATTAAATACAATAATATATAGATAAATTAAAAGTAAATTAAAAAGTAAATATCAGAAAAAGTAATACTAAAAAAATGGGGCAATGGTAAAAAGTCATAGAATTTTTTTTCAGTAAAAATAGCAAAATTGGAAAAAATCAACGGTCAATTTGGTAATTTAGCTTTTAGTTAATCTTAACAGATAAATTTTTATTAAAAAATCCATAAAATATCTATTTTTCCTGTAAACATATACCTTATTACCATATTTTTAAGAGGGTGAAGCTTATTTTAAAAAATGATTACGAAATCATTACCAGAGTGCTCTTATCAAAAAATCACTGAAAAAATAGAGAGCCATTTTACTTTTTTTCTAACGTTTTATTACCATCATTACCATAACCCACATTTTTTTGATTATATTTTATGATATTATTATTACCATAAAGTTTCAGCTTCTCCCCTTTTTATTCATCGTTTTTTGAGAATTTAATATTTTTTTAAGTTATACTTTTTGTTAAAATAAAATATAGATATGATAAAAATTAAAAATGAGTTGTAAAAATGCATGATGGTAATAAGTTGAAATGTGCATGGAGATTGATGGTAATGGTGATGATGGAGAATGTTTAAAAAAAGGTCAGCTTCTTTTTGGAAGATGGTAATTAATGGGTTTAATTAATACCATAAAAAAGACGACATGATTTTTTTGAAATTGGAAATTGATGGTTTGATGGTAATGAAGGTTTTAAAAAAGAGAGTTTGAGATGTTTGGCGATGACGGTGATGGTAATTGTTTTTTGGACGTGTGGCATTCAAAAAAATGGTCATGGTATTGTTTTTGGTAAGGCTGGAATATTTTGGAGGATTTTTGGAGCATTTCCCAAAAATCTATTACCATAAAAATTTAATTTTTCAACTTTTTTTATTAATAAAAATTATCATTTCATCGTCATAAAACTTTTCAAAAATTTTTTTCTCATGGTAATCCATTACCATACCGTAATGGTTTTTTCTCCTTTTTTGAATTCGACATGATTTTTTTTTATTACGGCTATGATAATAAAATTTTGAACAAAACGAGCCGAAATTTTTTTTAACGCATTATGACATGGTAATGAAAAAAACCCGATATGAAAAAAGACTGACCATTTTTATGGTAATGAAATACCATAAACCAAAAACATTCGTACTTTTTGACCCGCTTTTTCATTTCACCCTCTTTTGAAAGTTTTTATTTTATTATCTATTTTTATAATTTAAAAAATAAAGTTTTTTTTATAAAAAAATATTTTTTCGTAGAAATTACCAAAAACGTTGCTTTATGACCATAAATCGTCATCTGAACGTAGGTTCTCTTGACGAAGTATCGTCATAAAAAGTGATATAGCGGTCAAACTTCTCTAAAAAATGAAATTTCCAGACCCATGAGGTCTAATTTCTCAGCACCAAAGACTGACCATAAAAAAAATTATTCCCATTTTGGAATATTTTTAAAGACGCATGATGGTAATGATGTGCCCCAACGCATTTTCCGCCAAAATGATGGCGTTTTTGCTCCATGGAATATTTTGGAATATTGAGAACCATCGCCACGAGGAAAAAAATATTCATTACCATAGATTATGAGATACATTTTTTAAAAAAATATGTATTATCATGAACATCGTAATTAATTTATGGTTTAAAGACTTTTGAGTAAGTGTAATTATGATAAAATATTTTGTATCTGTGTTATTATTACCTCTCGCTTATCATCTAGTCAGTGGATTTCAAAATGAAAACTCACCTCAATTTTTTACAAAAGAAATAGAATGTGTTGGAGTATTAGGAGATAGTGTTAGTGCAGGATTTTCAATTGAAAATGGATTATATGAGAATAGAGGGAAATCTTTTGATATAGGAGGAGAAGAAGGATATTTAACTATACCAAATTTATTAAAAAGATTTGGTGGGAATAAAACTTGTGCGGCCTATGGTAATACTTTTATCACACATAGTTTAAAAAAATATACTGTTTTCAAGAAACCAAAGAAAAATGACCCAGAAGCCCATCCAAATTGTAATGTTGCAGTTTCAGGTGCCCTAAGTAATCAACTCCTTAAAGAATTTAAAGATTTATTAGATGAATGGTTAGAATTTAACTGCCTAAATAAAAAGAAAGTTTTAACTATAATGATTGGTGCTAATGATATTTGTGATTTTTGTATCAATGGTTATCAAAATACCATTAACACTTACGAAAATAACTTAAAAAACTTATTTGATAAAATTCAAAAAAATTTAGTTAATACTTTTGTTAATGTTATAACCACTTTTGATGTGGGTTTAACAGCTGATTTTCAAACTGAACATTGTAAAATTATCCATTATGTTATCAATGAATGCCCATGTATCTTAGGTAGACAATTTACTCAGGGTAATCTTGGTATAGTGAAAAAACTTTACCAAGACATAAATAAAAAACTATATTTGTTGGTCAAAAATCAACAAAATTTTGAGAATAAAAATGGAAATAAAATAGTGATACAACCTATTATGGAGCATTTTGAAATTTATAATTCAAGTTATTTATCAGAATTTGATTGTTTTCATCCGACGGAATTTGGTCATCAGAGTATGGGGACAATTCTTTGGAATAATATGTTTTTACCTCCAGAAAAGAAGATAAAATCCATGAAATATCTTTTACCTATTTATGAACCTTCTGAAACCGATTTTTTGCAGTAAAAGGGTTTTTATCTAAAACCGTGGGTTGTAAAACATTTTTTATTTCATTACCCCAAAGTCTAGGATTTAATTCTTTTCGTCTCATAAAAAAATCATCAATAGATATCCATTCAACTTCTCTTGGAATTTCATCAAGGTCTTCTTTTTCTCCTATTAAGGCATAATCAAAAATATATTCATCGGGTAATTCAACGATTAAAAGTAAATATTTACATCTAGGGACATAAATTTCTTTAATAGTATTTTCTTTTAGTAAATCTATAACTTCATTGAGTTCTAGATATTCAACTTCATCGTCAGCTTTTAAAATTCCGCCATTAATTTCTTCTAAGAGTTCTCGACCGATAGTGTGATAAATATCTTCATCTCTAGTTTCAACTTTTCCGCCAAAATCAGATAAATATTTTTCTTTTTGGATTAAAACTTCACGGTGTCCATCTAAATCCTTTAAAAAAAGAACGCCACCAGCACTAATAATATTACCGTTTTGATTAAAGGTTTTTCTTTTCATTTTTTTCTTAAAGTAAATTAAAAAATATTATTTCAATTTTTTTTATTTAAAAAAAAATTTTATTTTTTATTTTATGTCGGTTGTTATCAGTAATCGTAATTTTATTATTAATGAAAAAATCACCAAATTGAAAGATGAAGAATTAGCCAATTTGAAAATAGATTATCAAAA
>JGI10211J14876_10001244_pt1 | contig 11188 bp, 10 predicted proteins | sample Etolagsediment_FD_14876 | JGI IMG/M metagenome (IMG submission 14876)
CACAAAGACTTGAAAAGGACATCTTTGTGAAACACAAAGACTTGAAAAGGACATCTTTGTGAAACACAAAGATGTTGACCGGATATCAGGTTCTTAACTCACGAGACCTTGTTTTATATGTGTGTATGGGAGGTTGTATTACTAGAGGTAAGCAACCCGAAGAGGTAATAACCCAGAAGGAAGGGTATAGGTACGCGGATTACGCTGATCAGCTAAAACCGTTGGATCTAGTACTCTTCCGAGGCGGAGACTTTGTCTCTGGATTTATTCGGTTCCTGCAAAAGAGGAACCTAACTGCGGAATCATCCGCCGGATACGACGTAGGCGCCGGTGCCTTCTCGCATGTTGGTATGATTGTCACGTCGGAGATCCTCAATGATGATCGTTTGGAGGAGGGGAAACTATACGTGTGGGAGAGCACCATGTCGGGTCGACTCGCTGATGGTGTTTACAACATCGACGGGGAGTCGTTCCTAGGGGTGCAGCTCCGTAGTTTCGACGAGGTACTTCCAGCGTACGACGAAGATCCGAACACTCGAATCGCTGTCTCTCATGTTCTTCGCGAAGTGTACGATAGCGTGTGGGGCGAGCTTCCACAGACTCTCCTCCGCAACAAGTTCACGAAGCTGTTCAAGAAGTACAATGGAGTGAGGTACGATGCGAATTTTTTGTCCCTCGGTTCGAGTATCTGCCCCTGCCTTCGACCGGCGAGAGGTACCGTCGAGGACGTCCTCGGCACTGAGGATTGGCTGTTCTGTTCGGAGTTGGTCGCTACGGTGTACCAAGACTTAGGGTTGTTTGATGACACCGTGTGTCCGAAGAATGTAGTTCCCTCGGACTTTCTCGGCTATGATGCCGACTCGGAAGACTCGGGAGGCATTCCTGTCATCGTCGGTGAGCCAGTGTACATAGTTTCGGAGAGATGGTGGGACGGCGCCACCCATCCTTCTCCAGAGGCATCAGAAGAACTATATTCATCCGATAACTCAATTCTGACCCTTACTTCTACGTCCTCTCCTCGCGTGAAGGGCAAATCGAAGCATAAAAAGGACGAAAGTAGAAAATAGGAAAACTGAAATTGAAACTTCTTTCGGGGTACCTACTTCCAGAAATTGACTACCAATCCTCAAGTACTTCGAACGCTGTCTAACACGCAATCCACAATGTCTGCTAACCAAACCACGATCTTTGTCACTGATGAGCATGGCACCGACCATTATATCACGCTCGACATGAACTTTGACGCTCTTCGCGAGCTCCTCGGCACTCACATCCAAGGCGATGTTGCCACTGGCCTTGTCACCCCTCCTCAGTCGCCTCGAGGACCTCCGGTGTGCCCCGGAGCACCGGTTCCCAACCGCACCCGTCCTCCTCTCAGCGCTGACTTTGACGGAGACGAGCATCTCTCGTACCCCCTTTCGGCAAAGGATTTGAAGAGTCTACTCCCCGCGCCGGCCTCCCCGTACTCTCGTAGAGTCATCTTCGGTGAAGAGATCCCGGAAAGGGACCTCGAAGGGGAGGAGGTTGAGGTCGCGGAAGACCTCGTCTTCCGCATGTCGGACTCGGAAGACTCTGACTCGGAGGATGCCGCTGACAAGCCTGAGGACGGTCAGGAGTTCACCACCGATGCTCGTATCGTGAAGAACTACTCTGACAACTCCCACGTCCTCCTCGGTGACTTCAAGGATCGCTTCGAGCAGTTCCGCCTCGACGTCCTCCGCCCCAGCAAGGCCTACCACTTCAATGGTCGCCTTCTCACCGGTCCCGGATGGGTTGTGGGGAAAGAGTCCCTTGAGGAGTTGAAGGCCTCGCTTGCTGCGGCTTCCATCACCTTTGACGAGGTGACCTTCGACCCTGAGCAACGGAAGAACCACATCAGAGAGTACCAGCGCAAGCGGTACGCGAAGAAGACGAAGGCCTCCTTCTGCTGGCTCGGGCCGACCCTCCGACGACCAGCTGCCGGCGAGAAGACTCCCGGAGCCTGCCCTCGCATCTCTCACGAGGGTACCGCTCGCGCCCATGTGTGCAACCAACCCCTCCACAAGCACGGCGTGTGCTACTATCATTGGAAGGTCAAGTACGGGATCGCGGAGATGAAGCACGGCTAGGGCTCTCGCGGTGGGAAGGTCTAGATGTGTGAGCCTGACCCAACTCTCAGTTACCTGTCCCTTCGGGGATAGGTGACCTATCTAAAGTGTATGTATACTACATACACACACGTATAGTAGACATTCATATACGTCGTTGAGTGCGGGAAACCCAACATCAGAAAAGTGAGATTTTTGATCAAGGTACCCCAAAAAAGAGCACTGAACTTGTCACAGAACAACTTCTTTTGCGCACGTATATCCAACCGATTCTCCAACGAAACATGTCTGCTGAAACTGCTACCACTGTTATGAACACCGCCGCCTCTGAAGCCTCGGGCTTCGCTGAGAGTGACGCTCCTCTCCTTCCCCAGGCCGTCCGCGCGGAGCTTACCGAGGCTCTCCGCGACGGAATGAAGGATCTGATCTTCCGCCGTGTGGCTCGCGTCAACGCGAAGGATCGCGATCTCTTTGAGGTTGCGTACCACACGGACACTGACGGTCGCTCGGCGACCTGCAAGGTCATCGACCCCCGGGACTTCCGGGAGCGTGACTACACGAACGACGAGCACGACCGCAACCTCGAGTTCAAGTACCGTAAGTTCTTCGCCTTTACCGCTGAGCGCACGCTCCGCGACAACGACCAGTACGATGGTCAGACCATCTTCTTGGCGTCGAACAAGTACTCGCAACTCGACCTCACCGAGGACTGCACCCTCAAGTTCTCCAAGAAGCGCAACATGCGCACCAACACTGTTCCTCCTCGCCCGGGCGATCTGGTCTGCATGGTTGTCAGCCCTCCGACCCACAAGCGCAAGAACCTCGAGGCGAGCTTCTGGTTCACCTGCTCTGAGCAGTTCCTGCGCGCCTGGACTCTGCTGATGTACGACGAGCATCCCTCGTTCGAGGCCAAGGGCAAAGAGCCCCGCATGCGCGAGCGTTACATGAGCGGCAACCGTCTCAACACGAACAGCTTCCTCAAGTACGTTCTCGCTCACCGCCAGACTCGTGCCGCCCTCGACCGTGAGGAGGCACAGAAGAGGTATTACCGCATGCGTACTGAGTACGTCTCGAAGCGGTGGTGCCACGTCTACTCGGCCATGGTGCTCCTCGGTCGCTACGGCGAGATGCCCACCTACCAGAACGTACCGGGCAACCGCGGCGGCGGCCCGAGCTGCATCCGCTGGGACCTGCCTGACCGCTTTGTCGAGCTCCTCCTCGGCAAGTACACCTCTTACGACCCGGAGGTGCACAACATGGGCTGGCGCGGTGTCTTGGAGCTCTCCCGCCAGGGTCCTCCTCGCGAGCCGAAGAAGCCTAAGGCGCAGAAGGCCCGCGGTCGTTCCCGTGACCGCCCTCAGCCGACCGGCTTTGACATCTCTCAGAGCTACTTCCCCAGCCTTCCTCCTTCGCGCGGTCGCGCGAAGACCGAGGACGCTCCTCTTCCTGCGAAGGTGGCTGCGTGGGCCGCTGTGGCTGCTCGCACCGCCGAGGATGAGGTGACCGACCTCCGGGAGGTGAAGCCGAAGCCGAAGGCGGATTCCAAGGCGGAGGCGGAGTCCCCGAAGACCTTCACTTTCAACTGGAAGCCTCTTCCTCCGGGCACGAGCTGGGCCGACATCACGGATGACGAACTCGAGGGCGAGTCGCGGGCTGACGTGAGCGAGGACATGGACAAGCTCTCCCGCCGCAGCGAGGACCTCCACGTCGATGGCGAGTACTAGGCCGGAGGCTGAACAGGGGCCTACCCAGCGGGGCTGTCGCTGGGACGTAAAAAATAAAGGCGTAACAACTCTCCGATAAGGCGAGTGCCCATCCAAAAACATACAACCCCTCGGGGTTATATGTTATCACGCAGCGTACAACCCTTCGGGGTTTACACTACCACAAAGATCTCTGGCTATAACAAGCATGGGAACTGGATTGTTAGATTGGTGGAGTCTGGCACACTTCATTGGAGGTGTTGCCTACCGGCTCGTTATCTTTCCCGATGACTGGTTACTTTCTTTCGTTACCAGCGTGTTCCTGCACCTGTTAGGGGAACTAGTCGAGAAGTCTGATCATCCAGTGACGGGATCGAAGGAGGACAATCCCAATCACAACTCGGATATGGCGTTCTTTATCGCCGGGTGGATCGTTGGGTGCTTCATCAACCCGTACGTTGCCCCTTACCGAAGTCCGTTGTGGAAGTCCCCGAGAGCGTGGCTGTTTGTTGTCGCCATGTTCTTCACTATCAAAGAGTTTCTCCGTGAGGTGATCATCGCCGACCCTGACAGTCCAGCAAGTAAGTTACTGTACTGACTTAGACGTCAAGGATAGTTATCTCATCACTCTCATCCTCCGGCGCCGGGACCAGCGGTTTCGATGTCGGAGTCAGGTCGTCCCGAAGCATGAGAAGCACTTGGAGAAATCTGGTAGTTCTTCCTTGTGGACACAATCCCGTAGCCATCTCTTCGAGCTGTACAGCGAGAAGGGCAGCGTGTTCTTCACTACTCTCCTCCACTACCTTTTCGTAGAGGAGATACAATAAATCCTCTGCGTGAAGTTTGTTGACAGGATCGTAGTTCTGGTTGGCCGCGTGGGTCTGTCCGGGATGGGAGACAGTATCTCGGTACACCACATCGAAACACCTCAGAGCGGCCGGTGTCATCAATGCGTGAGGTCGGAGGACGGCAAGGAGTTTGTCGAAGGCTTGGAGTTTCTCCTTCTGGGGGATGTTGTGTGCCCGAGCGATCTCGGGCTGGATGACCTTTAACATCGCTCCCATCTTCCCATCGAAGAAATGGGTGTTCAGTGCACCGGCACCGAGGACCCTGCCTTCTGTTAGGTGATTGACAGGGATGCCGGAGGTCACTGGAGGCAACCGGGGAACGGCCACCGGCTGGGTATTTGCTGGTGGTAGATGTACCGGCACGGTGGTCGGTCTCTTGGGTTGTTGTCTGGGAACTTGTTGAACAGGCGGTCTCGCTGGTCTCATAGGAGGTGGCCTCCGTTCGGGAGTCTTAGGAGGTGGGCGATTGAGACTCTGCTGCGCTATCCTAGCGCTCGCCGATTTTGGGTGGTACTGCATCTATCTTGGGTGATCACTACCTCCTCCCAAAGATACTTTTAAGAGTATCTTCCGTGTAAGATAGCCAGTGTAAAAACGTTGAGAAGATGGATCCCTCACGATGCATGAACCCAAATGCTTTCAGGACAGACATTCCTCGGGGAGCTAATGATCCGCCAAGGAATGTGTCTCTAGTCGACCACCTACAAGAACGCCTCGAGGCGGCGGCGCAGCTGGCAAAGTCAGAGCTAACGACTCAGAACGATATCCAACCCGCGGTTGTGATCTCGGGAGAGAGTCACAGCTCGATAGTTATCGACGAAGCACCTGACGAAAGGACGGGTGTGGTGTACTTTGTCATTCATCGTGGAAGTAGCTCCGCAGCCTCCCACGATTCGCCTCTGGTCAAAGTTCCCAAAGAGAAGTACCGGTATGTGTACCTCAAAGACCTTGTTGATTGTCGGGTCTTTGTGAAGTGCAAACTCCTAAGGATCATGTTCCACAACTGTGTGAATTGCACGTTCTCTCTGAGAGCACCGGTAATCGGCCCGGCCGAGTTCTACAGGTGCCTCTCTTCTAACCTCTCGATCCGGGTACCGGTACCCGAAGGAGAGACGAACCCTCCCATCCCAGTCACTACCATCGAGGACTGTAAGCAGTTCAACATCTTTCAGAGTGTAGACACACTAGTGTACCTTGTCAAGCTGTGCCTCGATGTAACCGGGACCATCGTTGACCTCCACACCGGTCAGCGCATTAACAAGTACAACCTTGGGAAGCTGTTTTGGGACGAGCAAGAAAGGACATTGGTGTGCCTTTCACAGAGCGATGGTTTCGCTGCGGTACAGGCCCAGTACGCTCTGAATGATCTTGCGCACCATGTCATCGTCCGACCTCCGGGAGAGGATGTTCTCGGAGAGCCGGATGTAGAGATGGAAGAGGACGAAGGTGCCTGTGTAGACATCAACGACATCTTTGGCACCACCCCTCCTGTCGGAGATGCATGGAGGGAGTACCTACTAGGAAGGAAGTGAGCTTTAGCGCTCACCGAAGGCGCGAGAAAAAGACAAAAAGAAGATATATGTACAGATTTATCAGCCATGCGTGCAAAACAGTGCCAACGCGCTCTCCTGTTGGTTGCCGGAGTGGGTTTAGTGTTTGTTTCGTCCCACCGGTATCTGACACAGCCAAACCGTAGGAAGTAATACTCTCATCTTCTGTGAGGAAGATGAGAACGCGTAAGCGTACGTACGCTCACACTCACCGAGATTGCAGGGAAAACTTCGGGAAGAAGCTCTGCCCACGAGCTTTCGCTCTTGGTTCGCAGCGGGTCATGACGTACCACACCAGCACAATCACCAGACCCAGAATCACGATCCACCAAATCAACTTCAGCATACTCCAATCATTGGTACACTCGATAAGTCCCGCTCGGGTTCCGGAACCCGCGGCGACCACCATCGGATGGGGTCCTTTGAACTTGCTCGCGATCTTGCACTTCTGGTCTGTAGTGTACTCCCACGCCACACAGTCACTCTTGGTGACACAGGCCTGTCGACAGGCATCGGCGCCGGAGCCTTGTAAAGCCAGGATCTCGGAGTAGTCACCGATGTATCTCTCTCCTTCAAGCTCTTTGGTTGAGACTCGAACACAGTCCATGTTTACTTCGCTTGTGATCTTGATGATGGACAACAGAATCTTTCTTCGATCCCCGGGTCGACTCAAAGGAACGAGTTACACGCAATGTCCACACACTCCGGCGAGTCCGAGGTACACCACCATCTCTCACCGGCCATCTTCGTTCCGACGGGACACAGTAGTTCTTTTCCCCAGTCTCCAACGCTCCGCATGGCTACCCTCGAATAAGGGATGCACCGGCAAACTCTGTTTCCGATAGCCTCGAGTTCGACAGGAGGATCACTGTCAAGAAGAGTGTACCCGGAAGCAGACTGGTTCTGCCACACCATCATCACCGCAAAGATAACCAGGGCTGCTAGCAGTATTATCGTTACCGTGCAGTTACTCATAATACTCGATCTTGACCATCCCCAACATAATATCGCTGTATGGAAAAAAGTGGGGTTAAAGCACGGTACGTCGGTAATTGTAACGAGCGTTACACCATACCTCGCAAAGAACACCAACCAATCTGTGAACATGGCTGAATCATCTACCTCTATCGAACTCCAGGCCTCCGCATACGCCTATTCAGGGTGCTATGGGCCAAAATCCTCTACCGGGGACATCGTCGTCGCCTCTGTCAAATGCGGCGCCGGTCCATCCCCCTCTGGGAAGAAAGAGATCTTCCTCGTCGTTGACCTCAGCGGCTCAATGTCTTCCAGCGTCCCTTTCTTGAGAGCGAGCTTGAAGGCTTTTCGTGACACCCTCGTCAACCGTTCGAAGCTTCCCGACGGTACCTCCGACGAAACGATCGAGGAGCTGTTCCGGAACAGCTTCAACGTCACTCTCATTGGGTACAACGAGAAGGCGTGGTTGATCTACTCCACCGACGAATCTGATCCCGCAGAGACGTGGGACGAAGCTATCGAAAACCAGATCCGCGCAGAAGGTTGCACCAACATGGGCGACGGTGTACAGATGGCCTTCGACAGAATCCGCGTTGATCGGTTCTCCTGGGTGATGGTCATGACCGACGGAATGTCGAATCGTGGCAAGTACCAATCCACGGACAGCTTCGGTGGTTTGGCGCTTCTTTCACCACCCAACACCCGCATCATCACTCTCGGCTACGGGAGCGAGTTCAACGCGAGCGTTCTCTGCGCTCTTGGCGAGTTCACCTATGTCGCCACCCGAGAGCAGATTCCCTCTGTTTTCGGCAGCATCGTCAACGAGGTGGTGCAGGCGTGGGGCTTCGGAGGGACGTGGAACATCAACGGGTACCCTGGGAACAAGAAGGATACCATTTACATCATTGGCAAGGAGCGCTTTGGTGTTCTGTACAACGAACGGGAGTATATGGTCGCTCTTCGGATTCCTCCGGAGGACTTCCGGCCGCTGACCGCTGCCGGGACGATGAATCTCGAGTTCCAACTCATCAGCAGTTCGGCTCCTGTCTCGATCCCTCTCTGCTTCAAGTTCGTTCCCGAAGAGGTGCCTTTGCATGTGCGCAACAAGTATTACGCAGCTGCCAAGGGTCGTCGTCTCGAGAAGTTCTACCAGCTCACCTCGAACCAAGGAAACATCAATATCAAGATGGTTCGGCGCTTCTGTGATGAGCTGAAGGCGGAACTCAAGGAGTGGACCGAGGAATGTGCGATCGAGCACAGGGAAGAGCTCCTACGCCTTATCGAGAAGTTCGACACCGCCACCAAGACCGGGGGAACGTACACAACTCTCTCCTCCGCCGCCGCTGCCCGAGCGACAGACATGAACCGCCAGACCTCCAACACCATCGCCACCGAACAGACAGCCGCCCAGATCAGCTCCATCGACAGCACCGCGAGACGTACCACCACCTACATCCGAGGTGGTATCTGATACCGCATGCCTCCACTCTCACTTCGTTTCAGACGAAGTGAGGAAAACTAACGTCGGGGAGTCTTCGACTACCAAGTAAATCCAACAGAGGGTCCAGGATTATGCCTTCTTCAACAAGTACCGCTGTCTGAGCGGAGCTACTACTCTCACTCAGGAAGAGATGTTATGAGTGCTTTGTCGAGAAGACACCGATGTGGAGGAGGGGGTGGTACAATCCCATCCTAGAGAAGAACGTGACTGTGCAATGCCTGTGGTATCAGATACAAGCGAATCTCCTCAGGTCGGTAACATCCGAACTTACACATCTCCCTTTCGGAGATGTGTGAAAAAAGTGAGTGTTGAGGCGAGTGGGTAAGTACTTATCGTTGAGGCAACGTTACAACATGTCACTCAGCTTTGTCATCTGCACTAACACTACCACTTCAAAGGTGGTGCTCTTTGAATTCTCTGATGTCTCTGACTTCGGAAAGCATCTACACAGTCACGCGAGAAAGTACAGCATCGACCCCAGTCAGATCACGGGCGTGCTGGAGCATGCTTTGACTACCCGACTCTCGTCTAAAAGAACGCCCGGCGGTATGTACAGACTTCTAGTTGAGATGTCGAAAACACGGAAGACCATGTCTGTTCTTGAGGAGACGGAACTGGTATTCCACGATACCGAGTCATCTGACTCGGAGATTCTAGGCCCCGAAGATGTATTGGGAAGCTTCGGGGAGACTTCTGAGGACGATGAGGTTACTATCGAGAGTATCCTCGGTGACCGCCTCGGCTCGGAGGAAGCTGAAGGCTCTGAGGAGCTCGATGAAGAGGAGTCAGACGAGGAACTCGACTACGCTGATACCTACTACCTCCCGATTCTGTTCACTCTCGACAAAAACCAGAAGGAACGCATGTGGAAGATCTGGGTCGTTGATGACACCGTTCACCGCCTACAGGGCCTCGTCACCGGAAAGAAACAGACCTACGAGCGTAAGTATGCCGGGAAGAACATCGGAAAGAAGAACGAAACCACCCCCGAGGAGCAGGCAAAACAATCCGCTGAGACGATGTGGACCAAGCAGCTCGACAAGGGCTACCTACCGAAGTGCAAGGAAGGAAAGGCCATGTTCGCGAGGGTGAAGAAGGCAACTGCCACCACCGGGGGTCACAACATCAATGCCGGTGCGGCTATCCGAGGACGGAAGTCAAAGACCGTCTCGAAGAAGAATAATTGCGCGGTGGAAAGTGTACAGCTCCCCATCAAGCCGATGAAGGCGAATGTGTGGGAGCTGGCCGACAAAGACGATCCCAAGTCGGTCCTTCCCAAGGTCCTCAAGTACTTTGACTTTGACGAGGGGGTCTATATGCAGTGGAAGCTCGACGGGTGGAGATGTGCTGCGAGGTTGCAGCGCACGCCTGATGGGGACGTTGAGTGTGTCCTGACCACCAACAACGGGAAACAGTACCCGTGGTTCTCTCACCTTCGCCGAGAGATCATCAAGTTTGTCGCTGGAAGAGAGGATTTGGTGTTGGATGGTTTGGATGGAGAGGTCTACGCGCATCGGTTGGTCGGTACGGATGGAACCGGTCTCGATGACGAGGCGAGATTCTCCACCATCTCCAGCATGTGCGGTGTTGCTCGCTCCGAACCGCATGAGTTGGAGTCCCAGATCAATCTAGTAGTGTTCGATCTGATCGATCTGAGCGGGAAGCACGATCAAGACGCTCGGTTCAAGAGGCTGAAGAAGCTCTTCCGACGGAAGCCCGCCGGTACCGACCACGTGCAGATGTGCGAAACCAAGGTCGCCAACTTCCTCGAGGAGGTGTATGACTACCACAACCAGGTAGCTCAAGAGGGCTATGAAGGCGTCGTCCTCCGATCAAGGGACCTGACCTACACTCAGAAGAGGACTTTGAAGATGCGGAAGTACAAGCACTTCATTGATCGAGAGTACCCCATCATCGATGTGGAGAAGGACGACGGTGTTGACGACGAGTACTTTGTGTGGGTCTGTCACGACCCTGACATCATCGACCCTGACACCGACGAACCGAAGAGGTTCAAGGCGAAGCCGATGGGCTGCCGAGAGGATCGGGCGTATTGGTATGAGAACTATCTCGAGTACGTCGGTATGCCTCTTACTGTCAAGTTCCAAGAGTACTCAGAGGACGGCGTCCCAAGGTTCCCGATCGGCGTCGGCATTCGAGAGGATCAGTGAGGTAAACCTCACATCCGCCAAAGGCGGTAGACGAAGTCTACGCTCACACCCGCTATTCACGTCTGGTATTCGCCAGACGTGACCCGTGTACACAGATCACTACTCTCCACAGACTAGTAGTCGTGGGTGATGGAGATGTTGTGTTTGTCCCAAAACGCCACCAGATCCTCGTAGGTCTCGACGGAATCAATCTCTGTTCTCTGCTCCTGAGTGAGGTGCAAATTCATGAGGACGTAGTCAAAATACGTCTTCCCGTTAAGACGCGTAAAACCGGATACATTGGTGGCGAGTTCATGCCACAGCTGGGGATGTATGAGATAGATAGACATCACAACGATCTACAGTTAGAGAAC
>JGI10211J14876_10001247_pt1 | contig 11185 bp, 13 predicted proteins | sample Etolagsediment_FD_14876 | JGI IMG/M metagenome (IMG submission 14876)
CAGGTGGTGGTTCTTCTGCTGTTGGTATTACTGCTTCGGTTGTAAAGGAAGATGAATCTATGGGTGGATATAGGGTTGAACCTGGAGCAATGGTTCTAGCAAAGGAATTACTATTCTTAGATGAGATGAATAATATTACTGAAGATGATAAACCAAAGCTTCAGCAAGGAATGAGTGAGCAACAAATTTCAATTAATAAAGCAAACCTCCACGTTAATCTAAAAGTTCAAGGAGGAATGTTAGCTACAGCAAATCCAATCAAGGGACACTTTACAATGGACGTTCCCTTTCAACAACAATTTAATATTACCTCTCCAATCTTAAACCGTTTCGATGCTATTTTCGTAATGAAGGATGAAGCCAGTGAAGAAAGAGACCATGCCATTGCAGAGATTATGATTAAGAGAAGAAGGAATGAAATTAAACCAGAATATGATAAAGAGTTCCTTCGTAAGTTCTTTGTGTATGTTCGTTCAAGGCCAGAACCAGAAATATCTGAATCAGTTATGAATAAGATTAAAAAGATTTATTCAAGCTCTAGGAAATCTAAGAGTAAAGATATTATAATTAATCCTCGTTTCATAGAATCATTAACTAGATTTATGGAGGCTTCAGCTAAGTTAAGATTAGCTAAACAGGTTAATGAGAAAGACATTGAAAGGGCCTTAGATGTTTTATCTAACTCCCATTTCCAAACCAAACAATGGAATTACTTTGAGGCAGTGGAGGAAGTTAAGGAATGATAACACCAGAACAACAAAAAATCATAGAATCCGCAACCCTTTCAGAGCTTTTAGCATGGCATGAGGAGCTATCCAACTGCTCAAACAACACAGATATTAATAAACTAAAGCGAATAATCAGATTAAGAGCAAAGGAGAAATCCCAATGAGATTCAAAAAACCCTGTATCATATGTAAGAAGCAATTCAGACCAACAGGCTATTCCTCCAAAACCTGTGAAAAATGTATCAAAAAGAACTTCATAACCAGACTATTCAACAAATACGGCCATTTTAAAGGTTGCAACACATTAGAGGAGGCTTTGAGCAAATATGGTAAATAAACCTAAAAAGTCTTCTCAGAAGCGTTCTCTGCGCTTACAGAAGCTACTCTGTGTTGAATGTGGAGCAACAATAGAAGTCCCAATCGGAGCTGAATGTTTTCACTGTGGAGCCAAATTAGTAAAAGATGCAAAATGGAGGCACAAGAAATAATGGGATGGACAAGTAATCACAAATATGTTTGCCCTGGTTGCGGAGAAGAGTTTAGAATGAAATACAACTATGACATTCATATCAACAATTGTTTGGCAATAAAACTAGGTGATAAATATGAAGAGGAATAGGAGATGCACCAGGCCTTAATTATATTCATTGTAACTGTTGCAAGTTTCTTCGCACAGTTTGCCCTAGGCTTAGCAATTTATGCTCTAGTAATACACATAAAAATAAAAAGGGAAAGTTCTTCTAATAATTAATGGCCAACAAAAAGATTAAGTGTGAGGGTTGCAAAAGGTTGTATAGTTCTCATACTCTTGCAAGGGTTAGGGGTGAATTACTTTGTTACTATTGTAGAAATGGTTGGAAGCCTCCAAAGTTTAAGAAGCGTTAACGCTTTCTTTTTAATTTTCTCATTCTAACAGCACGTGCCTTTCTAAGATTAGCTAACATCTTTCTTCTTTGAGTTGGTGTAACTTTTCTCTTAGAAGGTTTCCTTCTTGTTTTTGTTTTACGCCTTGCTCTTGCTAATGCCCTAACTTCTTCTCTTGTATCCCCTATGTATTTTTTCTTTTCGATAAATCCATTAAGTATTTTCTTTCTTCTTTTATCTTTTATTCTATAAGGTCTTAATTTCTTTTTATTCTTTGAGAAATAACCCTTTAATCTTTTAGGTGGGACAACTACTTTTTTGGTTTTACCTATTGGCACAAAGAACGCTTGTCGAGATAATCCTCTATCAACTTTGTAAGCTAAGAAATCTTTTGCATCTGATAGCCTATAAGGTCTTGGAGATAGTTTTACCAAACGACCTTTTCTTTTCATAACAACATAATAAACAGGTACTGCTTTTGATAGTGTTCTTTTCTTAAATTTATCAAGGGTTAATCTAACAGGAGGTTTCTTTGTGGTTGGTTTTCTAGGGGGTCTTCCAGAAGGTCTAGCAGGAGGTCTTCTTGTTGGTGGTCTCTTACTTGGTTTTCTTAGAGGCCTTTTTGTGGGTCTTCTAGTAGTTCTCTTACTTGGTTTTCTTGGTGGTCTAGCAGGAGACCCACCTTTCCTGGAAATTGATTTTCTTTTAATTGGTTTTCTAGAGGCCAATCTCCTAACAGTTTTTCTCACCTTTGCTCTTTGTGGCGTTTTTCTAATTACTATTTTACTGGCAGTTGTCTTTCTTTTACTTACCTTTCTACTTCTAACAGGAATCCTAACTCTTGAGAAAACAACATATAATCCTGTCCCTCTAACCCTCAATACAGGAACATCTGCTCTTGCCCTTCTCCCAGCACGAGCAACTTTCTTTCTAAGTGCGGGAGTTTCTATTTTAATCTTTCTTCCTAATTTCTTAGATAATAATTTTTCTAATTTAGATACAGCAGATACAGACAACTTACCAGCATTTGCCTTCTTAATTTGTGCAAGTAATGCTTTAGTTGGCTTATATAATTCAGCTGTTACAAAACTAACTCTCTTCCCATCTATATACCTAAAACCAACCTCTTTTAATCTTTTTACCATTAAACCAGCAGATGCCAACGCTTCTTGTTCTATACCACCCATATAATAAGGAGATCCCCCTGCCTTAAAAACTGGGAGCTTGTTATCTGAAACCCATTTCACATATTTTGCAAAATCTTTATCGGTAATTGTTTTAGTCTTTTTAAATTTTCGAGCTATATCTTTTATATATTTTGGAGCTCTAGCTAATTGTGCCTTTTCAAATATTAAAACTTGCGGTTTATTTCCCTTAATTTTAAAGTTTCCTGTTATTAAATCTTTTAAACTTGCGGTTCTTTCTGTACCAATTTGTAATCTACTTGTTCTAAATCCAGACTTAAAGTCTACATATAAACTTCGTTCTAATGGTGTAACGTTCTGTCCAAAATTCTTTTGCATCCATTTAGTAATTTTATAAAATTCATTTACACTTAATGTCCCACCAGAGTCCCACTTCTTTAATATTTTCACTATTTCTTTACCAGCCTTTGGGCTTTTTTTAAGAATTATTGCGTAGTCATCTAAATAAGTTGCCCCAGGGAATTTTGCAAGTATAGGTTTTCTTATTATAGCATTTCTTTTAATCCAGCTAGTAAGTTGATTAGCCCCAGCATTAACTGCCGTAACCTCTTTACCAGAATAATCTAATATTTGTTTATTAAATGGCATCGCCCCACTTGCAACAGTCTGTTCTTTCAATATCAATCCAGGATCTTTAGTAAACTTCTTAAACTGACCAGGTTTTCTACCATTTAAAAAATCAGCAACAGAACTAAATGGCCTTTTGAATGATGGTTTTTGAACCCTTGTCTTCAAATATCTAGTTTGACCCTTAACTTTAAATGTTTCTGCAGGTGCTTTTCTAATTATAAATTTATTTCCTACGGTCTTTACATATTTCGGATTTAATCTGGAAGCCAATCTCCATCCACCTTTGGTGGCCTTACCAACCCCCTGAAACAATTTGCCAACAGTATAATATTCTATCCCTAGGGTAAATATGTCCAATACATCTCCACTCATAACAGTTTGAAAATCCCTCTTTATTTGTTTAACAACGGAAGAAGGTAATTTTTTTATTGTTCCAACAGGGTCAGACCTTAGTGCAGTTATCCCTCCAGGAATAGCCAAACCCAAACTAACAATGCTTGTAGCTGCGGATTTTATCGCTAATTCACCAAAGTCTTTTACTAAATTTCTTATATTTCTTAAAGATTGATTGGTTAATTCCTTTTGTATTTTATTACTTAATTGTACTGCATCTAATCCTGGGTTATTTGCTTTTATCTCTGCAATTCTTTCAGATACGTCTTTTGCAGTGTCTTTGTTATTTCTTATTTTATTTTTTATAGAATTAATATCGGATGTATAATCTTGAACCATTCTTTTAAATTCAAGAGGTATTTTATAGCTTAATTTTATTTTGTCTCTCTTAAAACTTAATACATAACCCTTCCCCTGTCCTACGCCCCATTCTTTTGCTATAACCTTTTTAGGGAATCCCTTATCTATTAACTCCTGGGCACCAATCTCTATCTCTTTTAACTGTTTGTTAGTTATTCCTCCAGGAAGATACCCCCTAAATTTTTTATCTAAATTTTTCCATGCACTATTAAATTTAATATCATATTTTATTCCGCCACCAACCTTTTTGAAGAATTTATCACTTGTGACTTGTACACCATTAATAAAATAAATATCTTTCTTTAAACCAGTCTGATTAGTTTTTAGGATGGTTGTTGCATCTGTGTCTAAGTAGATAGTACCTCTACTATCGGCACCAGCCTTAGGGTTAATTAGAATTTTAGTACGGTCCTTGTTATATCTTGCTTCCATCCCCCCAATTTCAAACACTCCAACAGGCTTAGCAGCGGTCTCGAATATCTGTTTACCAGTAGGCTTAGTTTTACTTAATGCTAATCCTCCAATCTGTGACAATCTTTTTGAATATTCATCTAAAGCTCTCTGATTATAAGTAAAGCTCTGCCCAAGTAATCCACTATCAATTCCCTTTATAGTATAATTTTTCCCAAGAATAAGTTTATCACCAACAGGTAATGTTTTATTTATTTCATCTGCTGCCTGTTTCTTCAGGGCGTTTGTTAAAGAGATTGGTTTTCCACCAGGTCCGATTATTCTATTGCCTTCTATTTTTACTCCAGCAATCTTACCATCTTTAATGGATTTAATGGCTTCAAATCTTTCTGTTTGCTGTCTCTCTAAAGCTAACTTTGAAGGAGCATACCCTTGCTTGATTAATTTTTTAGCTATACTTCTTTCCAATCCTTCACCAAAAGCAGCATAAGCCCAAAGCATACCTCGACTATACGCCCTCATCATTTTATTATAGGCCTCTTCGTATCTCTTGGCTGCGTAGTATTTATTAATCTGGTCTAGTTCTCCTTGTGTAACTTTAATATACTGTCTGTACTTCTCAGGTATCTGAGATAAATTAGAAATTTTCCCCGCGTTTATATCTTCAATAATTTTATTTACATCCTTTTTTGTTTTCTCTGCATCGGCCTTAGCCTTTCTTTCTTTATTAATTTCTCTTTGTAAAATTCTTGAACGTGGTAGAATTTTTGGAGTTCTAGAAGTAGGTGTTATTCCTCTTCTTCCTGCGACTTGTTGTCTTTGGGATGCTCTTTGTGTTAACTGGTTTGCTCTAGCCATACATTTTATAAGAAATACTACTATTTAAATATTGTTATAGGTTAAAATATCTCTTGGCATATTCAATACAGGTCTTATGCATGTAATATCCTTGTGATTTTGTCATAACTTCATCTGGAAGTATTTCTCCTTGACAAATTCCACACTCTCTTACTTTTCTCGTCGGGTCAACTTTATCAGGATTCATTTTTTTAGGAACAGGAATCATAAAAGGTTTTTTCTTTGTTTCAACTGGTTCTTCTTTTTCCCTATTCAACCAATTCCTAATACGTTGTACAAAATTCATAATCCTAAAAATGGTTTAAGAAAAAAGAAATAAACCAAACCTCCTACCACAAGAATTGTAATTACATTAATCAGAACTCTCTGAAATATTGTACCCAACCAACGGAACATCTAACCCATTACCCCCTTCTTGCATCTGTTCATACTCTGTCATTTTATTATCTATGGTTTGTTTATCGCAGTAACAAACACCATCCCACTTATCCTCATAACCACAGTTTTCTCCAATCTCTTTTTTTAATTCGTTATCTTGCCAAAGAAGATAGCCTCCTGTAATAAGAAGTGCAACAATAAATATCGCAACAAAGGGTTCTATTCTTTCTTTGTAGAACTTCACCACTTCGTTTGGATATTCTCCCATAAAACTACTTGGTAGTTAAGTTTAAATAGTTTTCTATACTTAAAGAAATAACTATTATTGTGGAATAATAGCTTGGTTGCAAGTACGACGGGGTCACTTATCTAGTGTCAGTGATTATCCAATCCACGAGTTCACCCATAATGAACTTTACCACGACGAAAAACTTGCACTTTGTCCAGGCATGGCCTAGTTCCTGTAAGTCCTGGACTACTAATTAAACTAGGGAGTTAAAAATGAAAATCAAATTATTTGATGAGAAAGCAGAAGAACAGAAGACGTTCGATATTTCTGGATGGGATTGTATGAAGATAGGATTCATGTCTTATGTTGGATGGGTTTTAGTAGGCATTGTCCTGTGGATATTATTATTTATTCTTGGAATCATTATAGGGTACGTTTAGGAAGGTTTATAAAGAACAATCTCTTACTTTAGGTATGGTAGGAGAACCAGAATTATTCATCCTAAGTAAGAAGAAAATTACGTTGTTTGAGGGTTATGCAAAAGTAAGTGGAAGGGACATTCCCCTGTCTTCAAATGAAATTAGATTATTAAAATATTGCAGGGATGGGGAGAGGTGGTTATCTCAGATAGCAAGATACCTAGAAATTGATGTTAAGAATGTATCTACAAAAATAGCTAAACTAGAGGAAATTGGGTTGATTGATATCGATAAACATGGAACAAATAAGAAATTTGTAAAAACTAAAATTAGAATACCTCCTGAGGTGTATGTATGAGGCGAGAGGTTTAAAAGATTTAATATGGGAGGTGATAAAAATGAGGCATCGCACTGATATAGAAATCTTAATGGCAGAAGCTCTTCAAGAAAATAGTATAGAAGCCGTAGAACAATTTCCAATTCGGGGGAAGTATGGTTATTGTTTAGACTTCGCGATACCTGAATTGAAAATAGATATTGAAGTTGATGGAGAGCATTATCATAAAATTGGAAACTCTCATGATAGAAAAAGAAACTGGGCACTCAGGAATAGGGGTTGGAAGATTGTTAGGTTTAGGGGAAATGAAATCAGAACTAATATTCAAGAGTGTATTAAAAAAATTCAAACTATAATTACTGAAAGGGGGTTGATTTCACATGGAGATTAAAGTTACTGTTAAGGGTACAGCACCACTTCTATTACATAAATATGTAGAAGCTGATGCATCAACTTCAAAGAAAAAGAAGAAGGTTTATGTTCCAGAAGAAGAAGCAGAGAAAGTTTGTTACCGAACTGAGGATGGACAAGTCTATATCCCTGCTACACACTTCAAAGGAGCTATGATTAAATCTGGAGTAGACTTCATTTATTCTGGTCGTAAGACATATAAGGAATATATTAAGTCAGGTATCTTTTTTAAAGAGAAAGAGATTATTTTAACTCCTCAAGAATATATTGTAAATAATACACCCGTTGTTATTTCAAGAGCTAGGGTTATGCGTTCGCGACCAGAGTTCAAAAACTGGGAATGTACATTTACTATGGAAGTTCTTAATGAGGATTTAGATAAATCTATTTTGAAAGAGATATTAGAATCTGCTGGGAAGTTCCAAGGAGTTGGAGACTTTAGGCCAGAGTACGGAAGATTTGAAGTAGTATCTTTTGAGAAGGTAGAATAAATCTACAAACATTTATTAATTTATTTTTTGTTTTATATTTAACCTTTAATTAGGAAGAATAAGGTCAGGTTAGGCCAGGTAGGGAGGGGTATGGTTTGGTTGGGTGCGGTGTGGTGCGGTGCGGCGAGGTTAGGTAGGGCATTCATACTCACTTCATGTGAAACCCTTAACCAGAGGTTTGGTATGGGATGGAGAGCCCCGGTGAGTTGAGGATTGGTGCGGTTGGGCAGTGTATGGTATGGTACGGCGAGGCATTAGGAGATAAAAATGGCACAAGGAAAAACAAGAAAAACAATATATCCTGATAAGGATGGAAGAAAGTTCATGCGACAGTTTTGGACTATTAAGGACTTAGTTGAGGCTATTCTAGAAAGACTGAAATTAGATAAGGATGCTACGATTCTTGTAACCGGAAAAACGTCGGTTGGAAAATCGACATTAGTAGGTAAAATGTGTTTCAAATATTTTCAGGAGATAGAAAATATGAGAAAGCCTGGAGAGATGATGTGGGATGATAAAAACTATCTGATTAAACCGGAAAAGTATGCTGCAAGAATGACCATGGACAAGGGGAATGTTTTATGGTTAGATGAAGCGGTTGACGCGATTTCAAGAAGACAGTGGCATAGCAAAATGAATAATTTAATAATCAATCGTAAAAATAAGAATAGAAAAAACGGAATTGTTTCATTTTTACTATTACCATATGAAAAGGAAGTAGATAAGAATTTTGCTAAACATATTAGTATGTGGATATGGGCTTATGACAGGGGAAAGGCACAAGTATTTGTTGCAGGGAACCATCGTAAAGGAGGAGATTCTTTATCTGTTGAAAAGATATGCGAAAGGGAAGATAGGTGGTGGAAAGAAAACCCCAATGCGAAGGTCTGTTGGCCAAAGATTCATCCAGAATTTGTAGGATTTATACAGTGGAATGATTTTTTAAAAGATGAAAAAATAAGGTACAACGCCTTAGTTGAAAAGCATAGTTCTACTGGGAAGTGGTCTGAAGAAGAAGAAGAGATGATGAAAGAAGAAGATGGACAAGAAGAAGATGTTAAAAGGGAAGAAGATTTGGTCCCAGAATATCTTGATATGGTAGACCGTGGTGAGATAAAGACAAAAAGAGAACTATGGGAAAAGCTTAAGGAGGCTACTGGATTTCCAGATAATCGTTTAAAGAGGAGCCTTAATCATCATCTAGACCTAAGAGGGCTAACTAAGTTTAGTAAACTTGAGATATAGTTTTAACTGTGACACCTTTTGTTGTGTATGGTGTCGTAGTTAAAAATTATATAATATGCTATCTATTACACCTATTTCACTAATTTCTCTAACTTAATTCCCACTAATTGATATTAGTGGGGAAAGATTTAAATAGTTCGAATGCCTACCAAATTTAATGGAAATTGACTACCAAACTAGCCCAAGGAACAATAAAGAATATGTCCAACTAACTAAAAACCTATTCAAACACTGCATGCTTTATATGAATCTTAGGAAATATACTGAAAAAACAAAGATGCAATATCTCCAAGAACTAAAAGAATTATTTAAGAACAAAGAATTAACCCAATATATCTATACTAAATATTGGCAAAAAGGACACTCTTACAGGGCAATTCTAAACATTATACTAAAAACTTGTTGGTTTTATGAATTTCCATATTATCATTATAAGGTTGTCAAAAGAACCAAATCAGATAAAGAGAAGGACCTTAATACAGATATGGAGAAAATCTTTCGTGAAGAAGAGATAAAACACTTAGCACTTTTAGTCCCAAATGGCTTATTGGTTGAATGTGCCTATTATATTGGTGCGGGTTTACGTTTTTCTTCAGTTATAAAATTAAGATGGAATGACTTTAGGTGGGATGAATGGAAAGACAGAAATTCTTCTGGAAAGGTTTTAGTACATGCCAAAGGTAATAAAACAGCCGTTCTACCAGTCCACCCATACTTAATGAACAAACTATACAATATTGCCAAAGAAAATCAACGCCTATTTATGGAAATTCCTTACAAAAACTTCGCAGGTAAAAACTATCTTTTTCTAAAAGAGAAGGACATAGAAGACACCATAGAGTCTCTAAAGAAAAAGGATTTTGAGCTTATGTTGGATGATTCACCAGAAAAAGAATTAAAAATCGATTATGAAGAAAGAGCTATAATTGAGGAATCTAATAGGGTATATGAATCTCTAAAATATGGGTTAAATAAGCACGCAAAAGAATTTAAGGTTAATAGGGTAAGATTCCATAGCTTTAGGAAAAGTGCTGCCACAAATCTTTTAAATAAGGGGTGGTCTCTTATTAAGATAAAGAAATTGTTAATGCATGAGAGCATTTCCACAACAGAGATGTATACTAAGGTAGATTCTAGCGAAATAGAAAAAGAATTTAATGAATTATTTAAATTAAATTAACTATCAATAAATCTTCTTTTTGCTTCATCTGCCAATTCTTCAAAACTAAGCATCTCATCCTCAACCATCCCCTGAGATAGTATGCTATGGGCTTTAAGTATCCTTTCTATCTCTCTCCAAGAATCCTCTAATTCATCAACCATCTCGTCATAATTTGATGTTGTCTCATATATTTCTCCCTCTCCTGTGTGTTTAATAATCATAAAGTCATCTTCCGGGGATGGGGTTTTTTCTGCTTCTTTTATATCCATTTGACAGGCCTTTATCCTCTCCCGTTGGTGTTCAAGTCTATTAAAATCATTTTCATCTTTTTCAAAAGGTATTCGTTCTTCGGGCTTTTTTGTTTTGTTTCTTACATTCCATTTTTTATATTCATCTGATTCTATTTCTCCTCTCCCTCGCATTATAAGGTCTCTTAATGCCTGAGTAACTAAATATAATCCTTTCACTCTATTCTCCACACGTTTATTATGACTTACATCATCCATACCCTCTGTAGGCTTATAACCTCTTCTTGCTATAAAAAAAGAGTCTAATAACTCTTTAACCAGCCTTTGGTCTTGAAATTCTGTAACTTGTTTAGAAGAGTTAAAGTTTTTTATCTCACCACCAACCGAACTCCCACCTTCTTTTGTGTCATAATCTCCCATTAACTATACCTTTTCCTCAATCCCAAATCTCTATCTCCCTGTTGTAAACTTTCTTGTCCTTTAACAGAGTCATGGGTGTATTTATTTTCCATTCCTCCAATAGCTCTAGAATAATTAGATTCTATACGAGTAAATAATTCTAGAAAAATCTTATGGTTTTGCAATTTCATTTCATATTGTTTTTCATAATCCCCATATCTACCATACCTATATTCTGCAATAGATTCAAACAAAAAGGCAATTTCCTCATAAATAGCATTCATTAAATCCCCAAAAACCTGTGCATTTATTCTTCCTAACTTAATATCAGTTGCTAAGTGAGATTGTGCAGTTCTTAATATCTCTTCTGCCTCTTCATCAGTAAAACAATGTTCTTTTTTACGAATAGTAACCCACTGTTGTTTTTGTTTATCAAATACATCTTTAAATCCCCTAATCGAACGTTCTAAATCTTTA
>JGI10211J14876_10001248_pt1 | contig 11178 bp, 9 predicted proteins | sample Etolagsediment_FD_14876 | JGI IMG/M metagenome (IMG submission 14876)
TTCTAGATTGATGTATCGTATAATCAGTAGAACCAGTGCCAACTACAAGAGATGCAGCTGCTTTGTTTCGGAGATATTCTACTGTTGAACCAGATCCAACTTTTTTAATTAGAATCTCTTCATTCAATCCATACTGGTGAGAATAGTCTGCAAGGGTAAATGGTTCTGATGTTCTTGACCGTCCAAAAGCATCATATCCACCAGCACTTATACCTGTAGATACTCCACAATCTCCTATGTTGCCATATCTATCGGCACACATAAAGACTTCATGAAGTGTTCTTTCTTGGTTTAGATAATCTTGTGTATTTTTATTCCACTGTGCCATAAAATCAAATCCACTCTAATTTTCCAGGATGATATCTTTTTGTTCCTGTTATATTTAATGTCCTTTCCTGTACAGGATAAATGTTATGAACGATTGCTCCAGGATATTCTCCTTGAAGTTGCTCAGAAAGTCTTCTTGTTGATGGTATTCCTTCTGATGTCAATTCCATTCTATATAATTGCCCATTCCACATTACATCTGCCACATAATTTTCACCAACTTGTTGTGGTTCTGGAGTACTTCCATTTACATTCAAAGTTCCGTTAAAATCGCCTTGAATTGTGACACTTTCCGATAAAAATTGTTTGAAGGATTTCATTAGTTGCAGTTCCAACGACGAAGTGCTTTATTGATTCTTGAATCTGGATCTCTTGCAGTTTTTGCAGAAGTAAGTTTTGACTTCATCCCAGACATACGTCGGCAAAATGATTTACGACGATCTGCTCTTTTTCCTTTTGGATTTTTCTCAGTTACTGCAGTTTGTAACTTAGAACCTGGATTTTCACGACGATATGCATTTACTGCCTTTTGACTTAATCCATCAGTCTTATCTTTACGATTTACCTTTTGCCAGTCTTCATCAAATACTGCGTAAACATTAGTCTTTTTTCCAGCTCCCGATCCTCCTTCATATGAACCAGCATTCAGGTATGAATCACCCTGATTGACTATGGTCATATCGTAAGATCTAATCATTGCTCCAGGATAAACTTTATTAATAGTTTCTTCAACTTGTTTTCTATTTGGCCTTCTAGGTTCTGGAAAGAAAACCTTGATATACATCATCTTTCCTCTCCAAGAAAAAGCAACCATATAGATATTTCCATTTTGAGATGGAATTCTAGTTGCTTCACTTACTTCTTGAGTTTCTACTTCCTCAGAAGTTTTCCACTTACCTCCTTTTGATTTATACCATTTAGCAGCCCAACCATTTGCATAAGCTGAAGGATAAACATCAAACTTTTTCTTAGCAAGAGATTTTGCTCTTGACCAAAGTTTTGGATTTGTTGGTTTATTTTCTTCTTCAAAAGTTTGAAGTTCTTCTGTAGCAAAATGCTTATCTAAGACTTTTGCTACAATCGGACTTAAATCTTCTTTTTGTTCTCCTAACCTCTTACCAAAAGTTTTATGAACAAGAGTATCCAACTTTTTATGAAACTTAGTTTCTGATTTCCTACTTACCCCACCATTTTTTACTTCCTTCATTCCCTTCTCTTCTTCACCTTCATCTTCAAGCTTGAGTTCATCAGGAGCGTACTTCATTTTCTTTCCGTCTTCACGTTTTACGGTGTAATACTTACCTTTTTCTTCAGGATCAACTTTAATAATCTCACCTTCCATTCCACTCTTTTTACAGATAACCTCATCACCAACCTTAAAATGTGATTCGGAAAGATTATATTCTTCTGGAACACAATTTGGAACGTTTTTCCCTTTCTTCCTCTTCATTCCTACTTGTTTATATCCTTTCCAACATGGATCTTTTTCTTCATCCATAGAGCCATGAACATTATGTTCTCCACTTTCAATATAATCTGCTGCAGAATCAATGTAATCAGCAGCCTTAGTAATTTTGGATTGTACCCAAGCTTCTACATTTCCTTCACCTTTCATTTTTGACTTAAGACGAGTTACCGCCTTTCTAATTGTCTCAAGTTCAGAACGAATCATTGAGTGTTCATGATCTGGCTGTTTTTTTGCTTCTTGCATTGTTGAATTTGATGATGGTACGGTTACTGAATCCCACATTTTAGGTCCATAAGAACATTCACTTCTTTTTTCTCTCTTTTTACACATAGGACAATATCTAATTTCTTCCATTTCTTCCTTAATTTTATTAGAAACCATCTTAGGTTTTCCTCCTTTACCTGGACGATCTGCTATAGGATCTTTTTTTCTTTTTCTTCTCACAGCTGCAGCAATTTCATCCTTAGACATATTTGCTGCTTTCTCTTTTGAGAGACACTTAGGTTTTAGTTCACCAGGCTCACGGGCACACTTACCAATTCTTTCACCTTTAGTGCTGTAACGATCCCATCCGCCACCACCCACACCACCTTTTTCACCTTTACCAAACCAATCTCGGAGATCCTCATTCATTTTGATGGAAAAAACCTTCTTTTATATTTATTTATTATGTAATAGTAACAGAATTTGCAATAACGGCGTTTTCATTAGGAACAAGACCATACCAAAAAGATTTATTTTCAATATTTGTATTCTCTGAAAACAAAAAAGACTCAAAAATTTTTACATCTTTCAACAATTCATTAACTTTTTCTTCTTTTTCCTCCTCAATTTCTCTCGATCTCTTTTTTTCTTCATTTAAAACCGTGAAGAAGTCTCCAAGAGACACTTCTCCTATCAATTCTTTCTTTTTTTCTTCTTCTTTTTTCTTTTCCTCTTTAACAATAGAGAAAAAATCCCCTAAATTATCCATTTTATACAGATATAGTTGTGTTTACCATAACAGTCCCCTCAAAAACCTTTGAAGTTAAATTTGATGTAGTAATGACTAAAATATCATAATAATTTCTTCCAGACTCTAAAATACTTGTCAAAGTAGAACCCATTGAAAGAGTAATAGTTCCTGTAGTTGAAGAGATACCTACATTGAAACTTTGAACACTAAGAGAATCATCAGGATATTTTCTAATTTTTGATACAGCAGTATATCCAGTTAAATCAATAATAGTTTGATCTGTATTTTTCATAACAAAACTATGAGAAAAATCTGTACCCCTATCAATTTGTATATTTACTGATTTAGCGGTCATTTTATTTTTTTAAGTATTTATATCTTTACTTACATTCTTCAACATTTTTTGTAAATCTGCTGTAGAACCAACAAAAAGTGCATTATTAACTGTAGTTGGACCTTTTTTATCTTCTTCTTTATTAATATTCTTAAGTTTTTTCTGAAGATCCATTAATTTATCTGTTGCATCAGATACATTTTTAATTAATTGACCGGCTACTTCATATGCTCTAGGCATTTCACTTTCTTGAGCAAGTTCTAAAATACCATTAATAGCTTCTTGACCTTTTTCAATAATAGAATATAAATTACCCCTAGTATATTCATAATCTTTACGAATATCTTCCGTGTAATTTTTAAATTTTTCTATTTGATCTTCAACTTTTTCTATTTCAGTTGTTTTCTCTTCTTTTACTTCAATCGGATCTACATCGAATGTTTGGTTGAGTTTATCATACTTATCCATACCTTAACCTCAAAAAACAGTTCCATCAAATCCAAAATCGTCTCCTAATTCTATTGAATTATTATCTGTTTGAGTAATAGTATAAACTTTAGATCCAAGAACATGATTTTGTAAAGTGGTATTATCTTGTGCTCTCTTTACAACAAGTTTATTTCCACTTATGGATTCAACATACATTTCTTCCTGATCAATGTAAATGTAGGTCTTTGGTGAAATTGAAGTAGAATCATCAACTTCAATTATATTTTCTACCATATCAACATTCTCTGAAAGAAGCGTCGCAACAACACCATCATAATCTTTAGTTGCTCTAGGAGTAACTTGATAAGTAAGATCTCTTTGATAGCTCCCAGATTTACTTCCAGCAATATAACCAACAGTAACTTTCTTAACAATATCTTTAGATATATCTCTAAGAGGACCAAAGACAAATGTTTTTGCTGTAAATGTTAGAGTATATAGTAAAGCCCTTCTGGTATCAAAATTTCCTTCATATTCATCACTCATTTGAATATTATCAAGTTGAATAGGAACATTCATTGTTTCCTGAAATTGTCCTAAAAATTTCACAGGAAGTGTATATGCTGGTTGAAAGTATGGAACTATTTGTTCCATAATTTGTAACATATCATCATTCAATTTTGTATAAATTGAAAGAGTAAATGTCATGTTATATGGAACAGGTAAATATGTTTTTCTTTCTTCAGTACCGTCTTGATTTGTCAATACTAATTGTTGTGTTTGAGTAGATTTTCTTGTAGGATCATAAGTCAGATCTATAAACTCAAATGACATTCTAGGAAGAGTCATTTGAGTGGGATGATTTAAATCAGGATTTTGCTGTAATCTTGCAAGAAATTTTTGAGTAGGTCCATATGCAAGAGGAACTTCGATGATACTAAAAGTGTTATCATCAGAATCTTTTTTCCTAATCTGTATACCATTAAAAAGGGAACCAAATCCAATAATAACAGATCTGAAAATCTCGTTGTAAAAATACTCAAACATTATTTTAAAGACATATACTTCTATTTAACAGAATTATAATCAAGGCATACCAAATGGATTAGTTTGTGAAAAATCTATAATTTGATCCGCTTCAATTTCTATTGTATCATTATCAGTATATGGTGATACAATATCATTTATATTTACATCTCCAATTACATATTTTGCTCCAGATTCAGAACCTATTACATATTCTCCTGATATAAAGTTACCAGAAATTACTCCAATCTCCATAGTATTAGTAACTCCATTCCATTCTTTTACTCTTGCTTGAGTTTCAGTTGTTGATCCTGTCACAATTTCATTAAAAATGAAAGTCCCCCCAATAGAAACAGAAGGATCTGATACTGTTGGAGGGGAGATGGTTACAACTGGTTCTATGTCATAACCATCTCCACCATCTAAAATGTAAATTGCTGTAACGACACCAGTAGAATTAATTGTTGCAACACCAACTGCCTGTCTTGATGATGTCCCGGCAATGGAAACACTTGGGGGTCTAGTATAACCAGAACCACCATCAATAACAGTTATTGATTGAATTGAACCATTTGTCGAAATACCTGTAGTTGCTGCAAATCCACTTCCACCACCACCTTGTACAGTAATCCATGGAGTTACTGTATATCCACAACCAGCATTAATAATATTAATAGTAGATACTCTACCAGTAACTCCAACACAACCTGGATATTCATAAGTAACAGAAGCTATTCCAGTTGCTGTAATATTACCAATTGGCGCAGAAGAAAATCCTACTGTAGGAGTACTAGAATAGTTTTTACCCATATTTGATAGATAAATTCTATTTACTGCTCCAGAAGAACAAATACTTGCTATTCCTACAGCTGTTCTGCCCACTCCAATTAAAGAAAGTGTTTGTATATAACCAATTTGTTCTATTTCATCATCAATCTCATCAACCCCAGTATTAATGACTTCATCTTCATATCTAAAGAGTTCGCATTTTAATTCATAAACATATGTTTGTCTAAGCTGATAGAAAGGTTGCTCATGTTCTACAAATTTAATTTCAAATAATCTATCACCAAGAGGAAAATAAATTAAATCCCCCTCTTTTGGTCTTGTAGAAAGTTGTATATCAGGAAGATCTCTAATTAGTGGTGAAATATAAGATTCAAACCTTTCTTTTGAAATTATTAATTGAAGATCATCTCTATTCTCAATTCCAAATTTTGATAATAATGTCCCTTGACCTACATACCCCTCATAATTATCTACATAAGCTTCAATTGGATATGCATTCGAAAAATTTGATTGTATAACTTCTTTTATAACAGTATTAGTAGTAACATATCTTCTTGGTAAGTAGTATACTTCTACTCCATACATCATCAACTGTTCGTTGACAAGACTTTGGATTAAATTTTGTTCAGTTTTACTACCGTTAAGAAAAAATGGATTGAGCATAACATGTCACCCGATAAGATCAAGAGGTGGAATTTCATATGTACTTAACATTCTCTCCTGAATCTTATCAAGTTCTGTTTGTGCATCATCATAAAGTTGTCTTCCATTAAACTCAATCCCACCTGGAAGTTTTACTCCTTGAAATTTAATAAGATTTTGTCCCCATTGTCTTTTAATCAAAGCAGTTAAATAAGGTTTAAGAAAAGAATCGTTCCACACTCTTGGGTAATCATTTGGATCCATTGCTCTCCAACAATCAATAATTAAAAATTCTCCAACTCTTAGTTGACTCCAATCAACATCAAGATACATTCGATCTTGTCTTTGATTAAATCTAATTTGTTTGTGCGTATTAAGAAGAAAATTAAGAGTTTCCAGATAACTCATTGCCATTGAATATGACAATATATCTGTATTTCCCCAATAATAGATATCATTCAAAAACAATTGATATTTAAAACTGAACATATTAGCACTACTCACAGATTGAGCATCATCATATTGAAATACTTTATTAATACCTATAATTGAAGGAGGTATTTGTAAATAATTACTATTTTCGTAATAAGTGAATGTGGTGGAATTACCTACAATATTTGTAGTTACCGATGTTGATGCAATACCAACAGATCCTCCTGCAGAGGGAGCTCCAGGTGGTCTTGCCTTTCCTCTATCAACATCTTCCTGTGTCACTTTATACTTAAGATATACTTGTGCTACACCATCAAAATGTCTTTCTTGAAAAAACTGAATGGCATCATCAACAAGATCTTGTATTTGTTCTTCAGCAACGTTTATCTCCAATACAGGAGCTCCCAATTGCCTTAAACAATAGTCAATAAGTTCTTGACGTGTAGTTGGCTGAGCCATTTATATTAAGATCCTATCTATACCTCTATTTATGGTCTTGCTTTAATAAGTCCGTAATCCCAACTAACATAGATTTAATATCATCCACATCATTTTTTAGTGAAGAGACTTCACCCTGAAGAGAGTTTATTTTCTTCCTCTCTTCAGATAACTTTTCTCTCTTTTTTACATATGATCGATATTCTTGGTTATTTTTATTGATAATGGCACCAGTCCTTCTATCTCTAAAATGACCGTCCATTCCTTCAACTGGAATATAATTATTCATTTTATGCAAAAGATAATACTCTTAGATTTCTAATTAATGGTGGATTTGATTGATCTGTAGACGTACCAACGACTTTAATTCTAAATGAATTAAAAGAAACAACATCATCAATCGTGAATTTGTATTCTTTATAAAGATTTACGGAAGGTTCTGGTTGATATGAGTCAATTTTAGGTACTTTTTTATCTGATGTTCCATTATTATTGGATATGTTTAATACAGAACCATTAGAACCAACATTTGAATAACCTGGGAATGGAATAAAAATAGTCTCTTCAGGTTTTGTGTCTTGATTTAATGCATAAAACACTCTTATATCATTATAATTTGATACATATGCATCTAAAATAACCTGTAAAGAAGTTGCAGGATTTTCAAGAATGACATTTTTAGAAACATAGATGAACCTATTAGGATCTTGATCTACACTATTAACTCTAAAATCAGTCGCATAATTTGTAATTGGATTATTTACACGATTTGAAGTAAAAACAACTGAAGCATTGTCCAAGTCAATAACAGGACTCAATCTAGTGTTAGTGGATATTAAACTAAACAACATTGTAAATGACTTTTGACCTGGATATGTTTGAGAATCAAGTAAAACGGACTCATTAAGAGGAGAAGCAACCATTCTTTGAGTTTCAAAGTAGTTTTTATCAAAAAGTGTTATTTGTTTATAACCTTCATCTACAAATGATTGTTGATTTCCAGAAATACTAGTGGCAGATATTGTTCTAACCTGAGAAATTAGGTTTGTACCTAATGGAGTAATAGTTGTTACTTTTGGAGTAATTAATGAATATGGTAAATTATATGTACCAGTAACGTCAGGTCCACCAGCAACTGTCTTAATATTAAAGTATAATGGAGGGAATCCTTCAGAATTACCTGGAGCTCTATTTGCTCCATTTGAACTCATGGAAATTTTTAAGTAATAGTAATCAAGACCTATTGGATTCTCACTTAATTCACTATCTACCACATCAGCTAACTGATGATCTCTATTGATTCTTCTCAAAGAAACACCATCAAGTTCATATTTGTATACTAATTCTCCCTGAACATGTGTGGAAATTACGGTATTATCAATTCCTCTTACAATTCCTGTTAATGCTCTTCCACTTGTCCCAGTGTAACTAATAATTTCCTCACCAATTTTTATATAACCTGGATTTGTTCCACCTACTCCAATGTTTTCAAATGTTTCAAATTCAGTTACTAAACCATCAATAGTAATAAATGACGTTGAATCAAAAGTATATTCTTGAGCAAGAGTATATGGGACTATATCACTTCTTATATCTCTAATTGATACACGATTCACATTAGAATACATTCCGTGATTTCTCTGGAATACTTTAATATAATTTCCAGGATTATTAACTGTTATTGGTGACAATACAACTACATCACCTCCAACTGAATAATTTAATTCTGTAGTGATACCAGAGGTATTTTCATAATAAAGTGGATAACTAGAATTTGTGGTAAAGTTACCCTGAACATTTTCTAGTACTAAAGTATTATTACCAAGTATTTGATTTACTGAAAGTTGCATTCCAGAACCAAGATTTTCTGAACCAATAGAAATTGGTGTAAGAACATCACCAATAGAATACCCACTTCCTCCACTTCTTACTGTAGCAGCAACGGCTACTCCACTTGAAATCGTAATATCAGCAGTAGCATTAATACCATTTCCAGTAACCGAAGTTAACGCAATACCAGTATATGTCAAGTTTGAGGATGATGGTGTGTAACCAACTCCAGCATTTGTAATTGTCAAATCAGATGTTACAGAACCAGCAAATGCTACAAGTGTTCCATTGGCACCATTACTCAATTGTTTAACAGTATTACCAACTACCAATCCGACATCTTGTACAGTAGTACCAATTCCGATTGTTATTTTTCTTGAATTTATAGAAATGCCATTTGGATCAATTTTAGCAAGAGAGCTTGGAAGATCTGGATTAAAGAATTGTACTGCTCCAGTTTGTTTGAAGTTTGCAATTAAAATATCAAACTTAAGATCTTCATACTGACTTGGAGTCCAAACAGACGCATTTTGAGACTTAAACAGGGAACCAAGAAGAGGTTGTTCAGTGACAAGTATTTGTCCTGCTTCTTGTTGCGATGATCTCACGTCTGCCTCCCCAAGTCTACTAATCCACACTCTATATTCTGTAGACTGAGAAAGAAGTACTATTGCATATTCTGTATTCCCATTTAGATATACAGGAGATTCTAAATTCACAGTTGTAGCTAAAGAACCATCCTCACTTACAGTAATATTTTTTGGATCAATACTTACTCTAGAAAAAGGAAGAACCTTCTCAGTTGGAGTACCAAGATTTACTTCTCTTAATTCAAAAAGAACTGGAATATTCTCATCCTTTGATTGGAAATAGATATTTACTTTTGTTACAAACACCCCAGTTTGATAATCAACATAAAATGTTTGTGCAAGAGGATCTCTTCTATCATCTTGATTAACTTGGGTTATATTTGTAACGTTTGTAACGTTTGTTACTTCTGTTACATTCCTTACGTTAGTTACTTCTGTTACCTCAGTTACATTAGTAACAAATTCATTGGTAATAAATTCATTTGTGATGAATTCATTTGTGATGAATTCTTGAGTAATGTTTGTAATATCTTGTTCAATATTAGTTACAACATCAAATCCACTTTCAATAGAAACACTATTTGATGTTACGGTATCACCAATTTGTCTAGTTTGACTTACGTCTCTTCTTGAAACAACAGCATTTCTGACAGAAAGAGTTCGTTCTTGAGTTGTATCAACATCACCTTGAGAATAAAATGTTGTTTCACCTGCTGTAGTTGTAGAACCAACAATTGTACTATTAATTGAACTATTGGTTAATCTAAATCTAGATCTTCCCGTTTCAAATACTGGGTTAGATGTATTTGAGCCATCAGGAACTCTAAAACATGCCTGTAGAGTACCAACTCTATCAGTAATTAATCTGACATTAATAACTCTTGCTTGAGCACCACTACTACTACCAGTCAAAATCATTCCTGTAGAAATATATCCACTATACTGTGGAAAATCTTCAGAAGAAAGACTAAAAGTATCTACATTAAGTAATGATGAAGACTCTGAATATACTGATGCTATATTTGTATCTCTGTTGTAAGGATTACTGTCATAAAAATCTGTAGGATTATTGTATGGACCATACTTATGATTAAGATTTGCAACTCTAAAATCTATTGATGGAACTGCTGCTGAACTTGTATTTTGAGACCCACCATTATTCATTCTACCTCTAATATTTTCACCTACAATAAATGATCCGTGAATCATTTGTATTTCAATTAATTTAGGTGTAACAAATTTATTTACATCAACTTCATCAAAGAATGAATATACTCTAGTAAATGGTTTAAATCTTGTAGCAGTAACTTCAATATTACGAGATCTCATAAAGTTGATAATATCTCTTCTAACAACTCTATCTCCTAAAGATTCAGTTTCAATAACTTCATTTACATTGAATTGAGTACCTGTTCTTTGTTGATCTAGAGTTGTACCTCCTGTTGCAGTAATATTATTAACAATTGAATCACTTGCATCAACAATTTGATTAATACCGATATCAGCACCACGTAAAAGATTATCAACTACACCATTTGATATTGTGTCTGAAGCTCCTTGTAAAAATTCTTGTTGATTTGATAAAGATAAATCTACATTTACTCCTACAGTTTCCCAAGAATTCCAAATTACGGGACTTACTCCAACCCTTGATCCGTCCTCTGTAGTAGATACTTCAGCACCTAGTGCTTGAGCAACTCCTTGAAAAGATCCTTCCATCATCACATTATTAAGTTCTAATCTATTAACATCAATCCAAACATCGACTTCTGGAGTTAACTTGATGTTACCTTCCCAGAATTGAACCAAAAACGGAGTTACATTTTCAATTCTTGTTGCATAAGGTTGATTTAACCATACTTCATCAACATAATCAAGTGTTAAAACTCTACCAGTTTTTCTTACATTTGATCCAACA
>JGI10211J14876_10001249_pt1 | contig 11176 bp, 10 predicted proteins | sample Etolagsediment_FD_14876 | JGI IMG/M metagenome (IMG submission 14876)
TCGCCCTACGGGCTCCCTCACCCAGAGCCGGTTAACCGGTACCCGTGGAGAACAGTTCCACCTTAACTTGAAGGTGTCTCTGTCCAGACCATGGGGACAAGCTTAGTTGTTGGGCTACGGATCCAGCCTCTACGTTTTGCAATCATCCTCTTGGAATCTCAACTTCATTGGGTAATTTCTATGGGGCCAAGGGGGCCATCATACAGCCCGCCCCCACCCATATTATCGAAGACCCTGATTGCAATAACGTTTTCTTGGCCGTAATTGACAAATTCCTGCGGCACAGTGTATCTTCTGATGCTGTTCCAGGCTGTCTCATACTTCGGGGCCAGGTGTCCCATCCCGCCGACTCTTTTGCCGTTGAAAAAGGTTTGGTCAACATCGTCAATCTTTCCAAGAGGCAGCATCAGGTCATAACCCCTCCACTCGACTGGAATGTTCACGGCTGTTCGATACCAGCCAAAAACCCGGTCTTTCGTGTAGCCCGAATGCTTTTCCCACGATTCAGGCAGCTGTACCACTTCCCACCCGCTATCATCAAAGTCGGGCCTCTTCCAGTCTTGTTCGTCTCCGGTTCGAAAACGCCATCCACCTCGCAACCTAATGCCGGGAATAGCAATACTTTTGGCCCTCGTCGCTCGGCTGCCGCTGCCTATCGCAACCTTATAGATACCCGCCTCCGGCGGCTCATACCGCAAGGTTACTGTCCCTTTGGTTCTGGGTTTCAGAGCAACCTTCTGACTCATTGCAACTTCACCATCAATGTACAGGCTGAAGGTCTCCGACCATCTCGAACGGTTATAATTCATACATGTTACGCTCGCAGTCAAGGCATCTCCGTCACACCCCAACTGCAAATTTCCAAACCCGCGACCCTCAAGCCGAATCTTGAGGACATTGGCATACTTGCTCGGCTTTTGGCTCGGCACCGAAACGACCAGGCTGTTTGCCTCCTGACTCCAATGCAACTTCTCACCCGACCCAAGCATCATAACATCCGTTACTTTGATACCGCCAAGAGATTCGGACCCAAGCTCACCGATGTGCATTACATCCACAGGCCAGTCAAACAGGTGAGCATAAACAGTGCCGGACTTCTCGGTAAACCGCCCCCACCCAGGCCGATCAAAAGGACTTGCGCTTGTGCCGTAAATCGCCTCGCCGTTTATCTTCATCCACTTACCCATTTCGACGAGACGCTTCACACTCGGCTCAGGTATCAGCCCCTCCGCGGTCGGCCCGACATTAAGAAGATAGTTGCCTCCTTTGCTCGCGATATCTATCAAATTGTGGATCAATGTCTCGGCGCTTTTCCATTCATCGTCATAGCTCTTATATCCCCAGGTCTCATTCATCGTCATGCATGTTTCCCAGTCATAGTCAAGACCAGTAGCCGGAATATGCTGTTCAGGAGTCGTAAAATCACCTCGATAAACACCTTCACAAAGGCGATTATTGGTTATGATGCCAGGCTGAAGCTCAAGAAACGGCAAAAGCATATCTGCCCGTTCCTTGTTCATGCCCCAGGGCGTATCCCACCATAGAACGGCAATGTCGCCATAATTTGTTAGGATCTCGCGCACCTGCGGCGCTGCGATCTTGCGAATATATTCGTCCATATCACCTGCCTGGGCAGGGTCCCACTGCTTATCTCCCCACGCCGCTCCTCCCGGATGAGACCAGTCCTGGGCCTGAGAGTGGTAGAATCCGAGCTTGAGTCCGTGCCTCTTGCACGCCTCGGCCAAGGGTTTCAAAAGGTCCTTCCCGTAAGGCGTCGCGTCAACAATGTCCCAGTCCGTCGCCTTAGAATCAAACAGGGCAAAGCCGTCATGATGCTTCGAGGTGATGACGATATACTTCATGCCGGCCGCCTTGGCCAAGCGCACCCACGCATCGGGGTCGTATTTCACCGGATTGAATCGCTTTGCATACTCCTTGTATTCAGCCACCGGTATCTCGCCGTTGAGCATGATCCATTCACCGATTCCCCCGATCCTCTTGTTCTTGTACGTCCCCGCTGGAACCGAATACACGCCCCAATGGATAAACATCCCAAACCGAGCATCACGCCACCACGCCATCCGCTTGTCACGCTGGGCTTTCGTCTCGGTCCGCTCCAGTTTCACGGCTCCGGTTCCGGCGCCTTGCTCACAACCTGAAACTCCAATACCACCTGCCAACACCAAACACATTGTTAGAAAATGTAGACGCTTCATTTATTGACCTCGCAACTGGATTTTAAATACATAGGCATACTTACACGGCAGCTTACCGGGAAAAGAAACGACAAGGCCGTCTCGTCTTTGCTCCCACTTCAAATCATCGTCAATACCCAACATCGAAACACTCTCTACCCGCCTGTCGCCAATCGTCTGGGCATCGAACGACTTGATAACTGCCTTCTCATTCGCCCAGTGCAGGAAAATTGCATATACAGTATTGCCCTTTGATGTGAATACGATATCCCGGGCGGTGTATTCGGGTTCGACAAAATCGGCGTAATCACCTTCATAGGAATTGATAAAAGAGACATCCGTTGGCCCCTCTTTACGTTTGCGCCAGGGGCTTGTTCCATAAATAGCTTCGCCATTGACCTTCAGCCAGGCACCCATTTCTTTTAACCTCGCTATGCTTGCCTTGGGGATAAGACCCTCGGCGGTCGGCCCGACATTAAGCAGAAAGTTGCCGCCCTTACTGGCGATATCTATAAGATTGAAGATCAGTACTTTGGTGGGTTTCCAATTGCTGTCGCTTCTTTTATAACCCCATGAATCATTCATCGTCATGCACGTTTCCCAATCGTAACCCAGCCCGCCGTCGGGTATATGCTGTTCCGGCGTGCCATAATCCTCATTAAGGCCTTCGTTTATACCGATGCGGTTATTGTGAATAATATCTGGTTTTAATGCGCGTATGTAGTTTTGAAGATCTCTACCATCCTCATGGTTCCACCATTTGACCCAGCCGCCATCAAACCACAACACGCCAGGGTCATATTGGCTTATTATTTCACTCAGCTGGGCTTTCATATATTGGCGGTATTCTTCTTTTCTGCCTGGTTTCATTTGATTCATACCATACATTTCCCAGTTATCTTCCTCATCTTCGTCAATTTCAACCTGTCTGGGTTCCTGTGACCGATGGTGCCAGTCGAGAATGGAATAATAGGTGCAGAACCTGATACCCTGCTTTTCGCATTCTCGGCTGAGGGCTTTTAAGATGTCCCGGCTGTAGGGAGTTGAATCCACTATGTCATAATCGCTGATTTTTGAATCATATATGGCAAAACCATCATGGTGTTTGGAAGTAATAACGATATATTTCACACCAGCGTTTTTGGCCATTTTAACCCATTGTTCGGCATCGAATCCGACAGGATTGAACTTCGGGCCAAGGGTTTCATACTCTTCGACAGGGATCATTGCGTGGGACATAATCCATTCGCTGATTCCTGGATAAATCGTGCCTTTCCATTCTCCGGCCGGCACCGAATATACGCCCCAGTGGATGAACATGCCGAACTTTGCATCGCGCCACCACGCCATACGCTCATCGTGCCGGGCCTTCGTCTCCGGCCTCAATCCTTCCTTGAGCCTGGCTATCCTTGCAGTCTGCTCACAACCGGAGCCTGTAAACCATATCAACACCAAACACATTACCAAAAAACTTAGACGCTTCATTTGTTAACCTCCGAAAAAGTCTTCGATATTCTCTAATGAGTCTTGCCGGCAACGGTCACTTTTTCATCTTCGTCCACTTCTGTTTGCTCTTTGCGCTTGTCAGCACAGTATCCAGGAAAAGCATCCCCCGCAGGCCGTCCTTAACGGTCGGGAAATCCAGTGCCAACGGGTCCGGCTTTGTCCTGGTAATTTTGGCACGAACCGTGTCCGCAAAATTGCAATACACATTCGCCATCGCCTCGAAGAAGGCCTCCGGATGACCGGATGGCAAACGTGTGCCCCGGGCGGCAGCGGGACTTTCGTCAGCGACGTATGGATTGCCGCGGCGCCAGACCTGCACAGGTCCATCCGGCACCTTAACATAAAGATAGTTCGGATGCTCCTGATACCACTCTAAGGATTTATCTTCGCCGTATATCCAGATGGCCAGGCCGTTCTCCTCGCCTATGGAAACCTGGCTGCAGTGAAGCACCCCCTTGGCGCCGTTGTTGTAGCGAATCAGGCAGTTACCGTCGTCCTCTAATTTCCTGCCCTTGACAAACGTCGTAAGGTCCGCACAGATATGAGTCATCTTCAGGCCCGTGATATACTCGGCTAAATTCTCGGCGTGTGTCCCAATATCACCCACACAGCAGGATGCACCGCTTTCTTTCGGATTCGTACGCCACGAAGCCTGCTGCTGGCCCGTCTTTTCCAGTAAACTGCACAGCCAGCCCTGTGGATACTGCACGACAATTTTTCGAATCTTACCCAGCTGGCCGCTTGCGACTATGTCCCGGGCCAGTTTGACCATTGGATAGCCGGTGTAGTTGTGCATTAGGCCGAATACTTTGCGGCTCTTCTTAACAATCTTGACGAGCGCCCTTGCTTCTTGTGTATTGAACGTCATTGGCTTTTCGCACATCACGTGGAAGCCCGCCTGGAGGAAATCCCGTGCGATGGCAAAATGCCAGTTGTTCGGCACACAAATCGAAACAAAATCCACCCTTTCCTCAGCCGGTAACCTAAGTTCACGCTCGATCATCTCTTCATAATTACGATAGACACGCCTGGAATTTAGATAAAGCTCTCGGCCCATCTGTTTTGATTTGCGGGGATTGATGTCGAACGCCCCTGCCACAAGTTCAATTCCCCCATCCATCCGAGATGCCTTTCGATGTACATCACCGATAAACGCACCCGGCCCTCCACCGACCATACCCATTCTCAGTTTGCGATTGATTTTCTTGCCCGCTTGTTTGACTTTCATATCTGCCCCTTTCAACAAGATACTGGCTGTAAAAGAGCTTCTGTCCCTATAAGCTCACCTTTTTTTGGTTAAAGATTTCGCCTCCTGCGAAATCACTATTTCAGAATTTCCGCCCACCAAAGTGAGTCAATGTAACGACATCATTTTGTGGTGGGAAACAATTTAATATAAATTATAAGCCCACCCCTGTCAATGATTAGAACCTCGTGATGACCCATTTTTTGGGGTTTATGAGCCGGCGATGCAAAAAATAACCTCCATGTGCCGATAATACCTAAAAAGTACTCGGCGACATGGAGGTTGTTACGAAAAACACTACTTATAATAACATCGTCAAATCCAGTGGCAAAACTTTCCAAAAATTCATTTCAAATCTGACCAGAAAATTATCCAGGCCAAAAGCAAAGTTCATCACAGAGCTGCTTTGTGGGGTTGTGTTTTCAGGCAATCTTATCTTGACTAACATAGTTTCCAGGCTCCCACAAATAAGCAAACTTACAGCGATTGCCAAGCGGTTCCGCCGACAGCTGGCGGACAATAGGCCCTTTCTGAAGCCGACTCAAAAATGGGTCATCGCGAGTGGGCTGTTCTTGACAATTCCGAGAAATCGATGTATAATTATCTTCAATGAGCAGCAGTATCAGCGGGCAATGGCCTAAACAGACACTTGGTGTCGATTTCTTATCGGATTACATTGTGAAAATCGGCCGTTATTTTTGCATAACAATCGCAACCGCGGCCCTGATCCTGCCGATTATTGTATTGTTGGCCGGGCCGGGACGTCGATTAGAGTGCATGATGGAGTAAAAAACCAGCCCTCTGCAATCTGACGTGACTGCTTGGTGCTTGATTTTGTGGTCCCAATGTATCCTAATATCGCAGCCAGAGGAAATTGAATATGAGCAGGAAACAAAGTTCTAACGCGAATCTTAGTCGACGCGAACTGCTAAAGTGCGGTCTGTACGGCGGCGCGGCCGCAAGTCTGTCGCCGTGCCTTTGGCTAAGCGGCTGTGGTAAGCGACAAAAAGCAAAAATGCCCAATATCATTGTTCTCACGGTTGATACTCTGCGGGCCGATCATATGGCCTTGTACGGTTACGTTCGCGACACGATGCCTGCAATTGAAAAATTTGCCAAAACCGCGGTTGTGTTCGATAACGCTGTTGTCCCAAGAGGTTCTACCCGCCCGAGCTATGCGTCGATGTTGACCGGATTGTATCCGTTTCGGCACGGAGTGTATAACAACACCATCGGTTTGCATAAAGCCCTGACACGTCTGCCGCAGTTGTTGAGGTCCGCCGGCTACCATACGGCCGCATTTGTGAGCAACTTTACACTGGTAAAAGAACTATCAGGCTGCCATCATGGATTTGATATTTACGATGATCTCGTCGAGGAGCGTCGGGTCAATTACCCCTCTTACCAGCGCACAGCGGCGAATACATTGAAGGCAATCCTCGAATGGCTGGGCTCCAATGACCAGCAGCCGTTCTTTCTGTTTACGAATTTCATAGACCCACACGGTTCCTACCGGCCTCCACAGCGATTCCGAAACATGTATCGCAGCCAGAAGAAACGGATACTTAAGCGCAGACAGATTCCACCATACCAGTTTGTGGACGACTCGCTGGACTTCTACGATTATGTAGATCGCTACGACGGCGAAATCTCATATACCGATGAGGCTCTGGGGATGTTAATTGACGAGTTGAAGAGTAAGGGATTGTGGGATGATGCGCTGATTGTGTTCACCGCGGACCATGGAGAACATTTGGGCGTTCACACCGATATTATCCGCAAATTCCTGTTTAACCACGCGCCGAGTGTATGGGAAGCAACCGCACGAGTACCAATGATTATACGACTTCCAGAGGCGCCGAACGACAATGCGGTTGTCCCAAGGCGTTTGCAAAGCGTTTGTTCACCGATGGACTTGGCCCCTACGGTACTGGATTATCTTGGTATTGAGTTTGACGTCAGGATGGACGGTCTCAGTTTGCTTCCCGTTCTCAAGGGCCATCCGGAAACGGATCGTGTCATATTGCTGGAATGCCCCCTCAAGAGCTATTCATTCATTCCCAAGGGTAGCAGCAACTATCCCGATACTTATGCAATACGCTCTGACACGCACAAGCTGGTAAGGTACCTGAAGCGCGATACGCACAACGTATTGCAGCAGGTAGTATTCGACATCTCTGCGGACCCTCTGGAGAAGAGTCCGTTTCGCTATGATGACAGGTTCCCGTTATATCGTGAATTGGCGGGACAAATGGATGCAATGCTTGAGCAGGTCCGCACATATAAACTTTCGTTCCCGGTAACCCGATACTTAATGCCGAGTTCCGAAAGACCTGGTTTTATCGAGAAACGAAAAAAGAGTTCTCAAGAGAATATCAAGTACTTGTCGGAGCAGCAAATCGAGCGTTTGCGTTCACTGGGCTATGTCGAGTAGAATCAAGAATTGAAAAGGTGCAGAGGCGATAGCAATGAATGAAGAAAAGAAAATCTCGGTGATAATACCGGCATATAACGAGGAAGATGCAATCGGCAAAGTGCTCGATGATCTGCTGCCGATGGCTGATGCAAATGGGTGGGAAGTGATAGTCGTAGATGACGGTTCGACCGACGCAACCGCAAAGGTCGCCGGAAAAAGCGGCATTAAAGTCATTAGTCATTCTTACAATCGGGGCTATGGCAGAAGTCTCAAAACAGGAATTTCCGCGGCAACGACTGAAATTGTTGTTTTCATGGACTCGGACGGACAACATGAACAAGGCGATATACCGCGGCTGCTTGAACATATCGATGATCATGATGTGGTAATTGGTCAGCGGGTAAAAGGAAGCCATCGTTTGTGGACACGACGCCCGGGCAAATGGCTCCTTGGCAAAATAGCGAATTTTCTTACAGGCCGTAAAATACCGGATATCAATTCCGGCCTTCGCGCATATCAAAAAGATTTATTGTTGAAGCTCATACACCTTATGCCCGATGGATTCTCTTTTTCTACGACCTCAACAGTAGCTTATTACAGCATGAATTTCAGAGTAAAATATATCCCGATCAAAACAAAGCAGCGAACAGGAAAGAGCACCGTAAATCAGATTAAGCATGGCTGTGAGACGATTCTTTTAATACTCAGGCTCATTGTCCTGTTCAATCCTCTCAAAGTCTTCATGCCTGTTTCGCTGATCCTAATCTTTATGGGGTTGGCTTACCAGATATACATAATATGCCTGACAGGATTGCATGTGGAAGGCGGTGCCATTGTCTCCCTGATTGCCGGTATCCAGGCCTTTTTGTTTGGCTTAATGATCGATCAAATCAGTTCGGTGCGAAGGGAAAAATATCTTTAGCCGCCGTAAAGTGCAACAGCCTGTTGTGTCTAAATGAATATTGATCAATGATTCTTTACATTGTCGGCCGAAAGCTAACGCAGACTTGGGGAATTTTATGAATGAGGAATTGGTCAACAAAGAGTTAAAAATCCTGCAGGAAAGAAGATCAATAAGGCGTTTCACTGAAGAAAAAGTTCCAAGGTCTCTTTTATTGAATATAATAAAATATGCCTGCCTTGCACCATCCGCATGTAATGAGCAGGCGTGGAGATTTATTATCGTTACCGAATCTTTATTGAAGCAGAAAATTGTTGATGCCGGTGGTTCAATCCTTATTGCAAAAGCACCCTGCGGGATATTAATTACTTATGATAATAGAACTCGCAACATCCAGTATCGTGATGATATTCAGACCGTCGGGGCTTGCATCCAAAATCTTCTTTTGGCTGCTCATGCACATGGACTCGGAGCATGCTGGATTTGTACACTCCCGGCAAAATCCTTTTTAAGAAAAATATTTAAGATACCATCCCACTATTCTCCTTTAGCGTATATTATACTTGGCTATCCATGCAGCAAATCCGTTGCTGATATGCCCAGAAAGCACCCTGTTGAAAAAATAGTTTCTGATAATTGTTTCCCCCTACAGGAAGCAGGTGTAAAAAAATCATTAATAAAAACCTTTTTTGGGCGTTTGCTGGTAGGGATATACAGAAGGATTCCGATATCTTTAAAGAAAAAATATATCAACAAAATTGTTGACAAAAAATTTACTAAGAAGTTTGAGAACTAAGATGACACCGTCTTCTAAAAGCCTTGATACGGAATTGCCGTTTACAAGTGAGCAAGTTGAGGCGTTTTGGTCCCGAATTGCGTCGAGTTCTTACGAGAAATCAAATAAGGAATTTGATAAGATACATGTTCAGAGATTCGAAATTTCTGTTCCCAGACTTGACTTACCTGAGGATGGAAGGCTTTTGAATTTATGGTCGAGACAGGGAGAGGCGATACCTTATATAAGGGAAAGATTCCCTGAGGTTGAACTTGTTAATGCTGAAATATCCCCTGTAATGCTAAAGCAAGCAAGGAATAGATTCCCAAAAGAAATATTTGTTGAGTGTGATTTACAGGATATTGACTATCCCGACGATTATTTTGATAGCATATTATCTTTAGAGATGCTTGAGCATAGTCCAAGTCCCCAAAGAATCTTAGAGCAAATGTTTCGCGTTCTCAAGCCCAGTGGACAGTTGATTTTGACGTGCCCGACTAAGGTTAGCGAAATTCATCTTTGGGTGGCGGACCACTTTTTCGGGAATCATGGCGAAGGCCCTCATCAATTTCCCTCGATTGGGCGCGTCAAGAAAATGATGAGTAAAGCAGGCTTCAAATTGTCATATCACAGATCTACATTATTTATTCCGTTGGAGCTTGGTATTATTTCCGGGTTAAATGGATTGTTTGAGAAAATTTTTCAATGGCACCCGATAGATGAATTTGGAATTAGGCAGCTTTATGAAGCACATAAATTTGCATCCACCTAAAAAATCGACCCAGATGTATCCTGAGAAGAATTGACAGTGCGGAAATGGATTAAACATGTCCTGGGTGTGCTAATACTGGCTTTTTTGCTCGCATATCTTGTAGGGCATCGGCAGGAACTCAAAGCACTTCTCAAATTAAGCGCGGGCCAACTAATCATGATGTATTTGTTATGCTTTCTGATTTCAGTGGCCAGCGTCCCTGTGGTCCGGTCATTACTTGACGCCCTGGAGACCGAAACGGGCTTCGGGGACATGTTAATCCTAAACAATGCCGCTCTCTTGCTTAACTATGCTCCTATGAAATTCGGTACGGTCTTTAGGGCGAATTACCTGAAGCGGCACCATGGTCTTAGTTACGCCCACTTTGCCACGTTCTTTTTATACATTACATTCTTAATGACTTTAATGGCTGCGGCAATAGGACTGGCGGTTCTTCTCGGAGTGTATGGCCTGGCAGGATATGAAAGCAAAATTCTTGCCGGCGTCTTTGCAGCCACTGTCGTAGGTTCATTGGTTTTTTTGCTCATACCTTTGCCGATGCCAAAAGGCGACGGCCGGATGAGCGCGATGTTGCGGACTTTTATCGCTGGGCGCAGTCAAATATCGAAGCAAAGAAAAGCGGTATTGATTTCGGTGGTGTTTGTTGTAATAACCTTTGTGCTTACCGCCTTGCGCATTGGTATTATCTATCACAGTATGGGCAGAGAAATGCACCCGGCAGGATACCTGATTCTGGGTGCTCTTGGTTTTGTGGTTCTGTTTATTGCGATAACACCCGGCTCATTAGGACTCCGAGAGCTGGTACTCGCCTGCGGCGCTGTAGTTCTCGGAATGCCGCTGGAAGTGGGGATACTGGCTGCAATAATCGACCGGGCAATAACAATCTGCTACGCCTTTACGGCTGGTGGCGCCTGTACGCTGTGGTTGTGGTACAGGTCTCCAAATAATTTTCGAAAAGAACAGGACGACGGGAAAGAGCCAAAAGTGTCGGATTCTTGCGGGAAAATATCGGGGCAGGATAATCAAAAACGTGGTTAATCTCATTGAGACAGTTAAACGGATTAACTCCCAGAAAGTACCTGAGGATGAAGGATTCCTGATTGCACCTCACTGGCCCGGCTTTTATCCTTTGTTAGAAAGAGAATCACCCTTAAAAGAGATCTATTTTTTGTTTCCTAAGACTTTGGAAAGGCAGAAGGAAATGATCCGTCAGCTAAAGAAGAAAAATGTCAACTGCTACACCGAAAATCAAAAGGGGAGTAGGTGCAATCATGACCAAAAATTATAGAAACGCCTTTTTTTTCTTAATCCTCGTTCAAATCTTCTATTTCGCCCCCATTCTTTTTAAGGCTGAAGTCATTTTCC
>JGI10211J14876_10001250_pt1 | contig 11175 bp, 5 predicted proteins | sample Etolagsediment_FD_14876 | JGI IMG/M metagenome (IMG submission 14876)
TTCCATTATTAAATCGGGGTCTAAATCAGGATGGGAATTTTCATTGATAGATGTAGCCCAGATAAAGAAATCCTCGGTATGCATTATTTCATATCTTCTCTTAGATATATTCATTGACTCCTCCAAACAGGCAAAATAAATATTCTCAAATATTTCCTGGTTAATCTTTTTAGCTTCATCTGACTCAAATGGAAATCTTAACTTGAATAACATATCCGCAAATCCTTGAACACCAATACCTAAGGGACGATGGCGGAAATTAGAACGTTTTGTCTCCGGTACGGGATAATAGTTCAAATCCACAACCTTATTCAAATTTCTAACCAATATCTTACAAGTTTCTCTTAACATCTCAAAATCAAACTCTGGCTTCATATATTCCTTTAATTCATCATATCCACCAATATATTCAGATTCATTTATCTTTTTTATGAAAATTTGTGGAACACTATTTACTTCCTTATTCAGTTTTTTACTCAATTCCTTATATAATACCATTCGCTCCTCTCTATCATCTAAAACGATTTCTTCATAATGTGGTAAAATCTTTTTGGCTGCACGACAATATTTACAATCAGTTCTTGAGAAAATCTTAATAGGATGATTGCCAATATCTTTTTCCTTTACCATCCTTGATAATGATAAAGAAGCTAAACAACAACAAGCATATTCTTTATCATCTGAATATTCCGCAATTTCAGCACATAAATTAGATGATTTAATAATACCAATATTTTTTTGATTAGATGTTCTGTTAATTTGGTCTTTAAACAAGATATATGGTGTACCTGTTTCAACCTGGGAGGAGATTATTTTTCTCCACAATTTTAGGATAGGTACACGTGTAACGTAATTACCTTCTTCTAAGTATTTATAGTATAATTTTTCGTATTCTTCCCCATATACATCTCCTAAGCCAGGTGTTAAATCTGGATCAAAGAGAGCCCATTCAAATTCTTCACCTCCAGTTAGGGCTTCCTCTAACTTGCGCATAAAAAGGTCAGAAATCATTAGCGCTGAAAATAGGTCACGGCACCTTTGGTCTTCGTTTCCGTGATTTTTTCTAATATCTAAGAAATCAAGAATATCTGGATGGTGGGGTTCTAGATAAATTGCGATAGAACCATTTCTTTTACCACCTTGGTTTACATATTTGGCAGTATCATTATAAACACGTAACATTGGAATAATACCTTGACTTCTGCCATTGGTTCCACGAATATAACTACCTTGGCTACGAATATTATCAATATGTACTCCAATACCTCCTGCTAATTGAGATATTTTTGCACAATCACTAATAGTCTTAAAAATTCCATTAATAGAATCATGGGTTCCAATCAAAAAGCAGGATAAGAGCTGAGACCTTTTAGTACCACTATGGAAAAGAGTGGGAGTTGCATGCGTAAAGTATTTTTGTGACATAAATTTATAGGAATTTAATGCAGAATTAATATCACCAATGTGAAGACCGCAAGAAACACGCATAATCATATGCTGTATTCTTTCAGCTACTTTTCCATCTATTTTTAGTAAATATGCTTTTTCCAATGTTTTAAAACCAAAGAAATCAAAATCGTAATCCAATTTGTAATTAATCGTTTTTTGAATAACATCTTTATTCTCTTTAATGAATTCAAAAAGTTCTTCAGAAATCATTGAATTATTGTATTTATGTAATTTCTCAATAGTTTCATAAAAATTCGGATTTGTTAACTTGTGGTTATTTGAAATGACAATTCGGTGAGCAAGTTTAGCGTAATCAACATTTTCAGTACTCATTGAAGTACATAATTGCGAGGCAAGTTCATCTAATTCATGTGTTTTTACTCCATCATAAATGCGAGAACAAACCCTTTGTGCGACTAATGCCGAATTTATATTTAAATTTGAAGAGAGATTGCGAATTCTACTTTGAACTTTGTCAAATTGAACCTCTTCTTTAATTCCATTGCGTTTTATGACATACATAACCTTATTTAATTCAGGCATAATTAATATAAGATCTTTACTTCAAATTTTAATTTTATTTTTTTAAAATTTAATAAAAAAAACTTATTCGGAAATAGATAGTAGAAATAACACATTAAATTAAATTTTTTTTAATTTTGTAGTAAATCAAAATATTTAAAAAGAAATCCTAAAGAATTAAATATTTTATATAAATGAAGAAATATAGAAAAATATCTATCTATAAGTTAGAATATGTCTGATATTAACATTTTTGTTACAATAATAGTAGTTTTAGTTATCTTAGCATTTATCCGTTTTTATTTGAATAGTAATTTACCGGAAATGTTTCAAATATATAATACACCTCAAGTAAATTGCTTAACAAAGGGTTGTCAATCAACACCATTAACTGGAGCCCAATGTTGGAATACTAAGTATTTCCCTTGTCCATGGAAAGATGGTTCTTTTATGCAATGTACTAATAATTTTAAGAGAAAAGTTAATATAGCAAATTGCAATGAACGCTCATACGAAGTAAGTCAGCCAGATGAAAAGGTTTCGGAAAAATGTGTTTATAATAATGTTTTTCCATTTGCTGTAAAAAAAAGTAATTACAAACCAAATACACCATCATTATTTCCTAGGGTAAACCATTGGAGAAATGACTCAATTTATAATAATTTTTTTATAAATGTTAATTAAATTTAAAGAAATTTTGAAAAAATAGGTTAATTGAAAATATGTTAAGAAGTAGTTTTTTTAGAACTATTCGAAGCTTATCATATCAAAAGGAAAATACTTCATTGTACAATAAATTAAATCATGAAGATATTGCAGCATTAAAATTTGTAACTAATACAGCAATTGATGAAGAGGAATTAATGAAAAAATATATGAAAAAAGATAAAAAGGTAGAAGAAAAAAATAACAAAAAGAAGAATTGAAATTAGAATATTTTTAGTAAAATTTTTTCCATTATTTTATTATAATATAATAAGTTAATGATAAACAAATGTCCAATCATTAGATATCCATATCCATATATAACATATAAATGTCAAGAACAATATTTATTCATAGATTATTTTATAAGTAAATTACTATTAAATGCTGAATATTTTCAATATATAAGAACTGGTATTGATAATAGTAGTAAATACCGCAGAGAATTCAGTTATATAGTTCCAATTTATCATTTCAAATATTATTCAATGGATAAACCAAGACGTTTATTAAAAACCTATACATATGAAGAAATTTTTAATTTATATTTAGTTAGTCAACAATATAAGACACCGGAGAGTATACCAGAATATGTAAAAGAAAAAATGGATGACGTTGATTTAGAATTTTATTGTTCAATGTTACTTTTACCCAATTTAGATTTATTATATAATGCAGTAAGGCTTGCAAATGAATATAAGGAAAAAGGCTTACAATATTACTTTACTTATAATTTGCCAAAATATTTTTGCTTAGAAAAACCAACACTCAATCAAAAGAAAGCAAAATGTTATAGTGGCGCTGAATTAATTACTATTGCAAGAAATGCACAAAGTATCGTTGATGCATATGAAAAATAATTAAGCAAAAAATATTTTGCATTTAATTAGTGGACAAAACTATTTAATAATTTTATGAATATATCTTATATATTCATAATGAATTTTAAAAGGTTTAATTTAGAAAAGGAAGAAACCAATACAACAACTACTAGTAGTTCTATAGAAAGCTATAGCCAAAAAATTGGAGACATTTTTGATAAAAAAGATAAACCTAAAAATGAAGTAAAAGGAGATAAAGGAAGTGAAGGACCAAAGGGTGAACAAGGAATAAAGGGCGAAAAAGGAGAACCAAGTAGTCATAACGAAAAAGGATATAAAGGTGATAAAGGTTGCAGGGGAGAAAGAGGGTGCAGAGGAGAGAAGGGATGTAAAGGAGAAAAGGGTAATGAAGGATGTGTTGGTGCACCCGGAGAACCAGGACCTACTGGGAACAAAGGTAATGTTGGTCCCATCGGCCCACAAGGAGTTCAAGGTCAATTAGGTCCACAAGGTATTAAAGGTCAAAAAGGAGATAAAGGAGTAGAAGGTAATATAGGCCCACAAGGTATACCTGGTAAAGATGGACAAAACCTGACGATATTTAAAATTTTCCAGACTATTGCAGGATTAAATGAACCAAATTTATATCCAAATTATGTTGGAGAGTTAGTATTAGTTAGTAGTGAAAATAATTTATATTTATATTTGGGACCAAATAATGGAGGTAATATTGGTTACTTAAATAGTTATATTTATTTTACTAAGTTAAGTGATTTATCAAATATACAAGGACCTCCTGGTATTCAAGGTATACAAGGAAGGGTGGGTTCACAAGGACCAGTTGGTCCAAAAGGAAGTCAAGGTTTAATTGGTCCCCAAGGCCCTATTGGTCCACAAGGTTCTGAGGGTATTACTGGAGCAACGGGTTTAACTGGTGCAACAGGTACAATTGGTGAAAAGGGCGAAAAGGGTAATGATGGTGCAAAAGGTGAACAAGTCGAAAATGGAATTGATGGTTCAACTGGAATAAAAGGGGTTAAGGGAGAAACAGGTGATTTGGGTGCAACAGGTTTAACTGGTTTAACTGGAGCAACTGGTGCAACAGGAGTTAAGGGAGAACCTGGTAATAAAGGTGAAGAGGGAATTATTGGATTAACCGGTGCAACTGGTCCACAAGGTATATCAGGAATTAAAGGAGAGCAAGGTTTAACGGGTGCAACTGGTTCAATTGGTTTAACCGGAGCAACTGGTGCAAGTGGACCAATTGGTGCAACAGGTCTAACTGGTAAAGGTTTTACGATCTTTAAAGTATATCCAACATTAAATGGTCCAGATGGGTTAAATAATGATGTAACATTATACCCCGATAATCTTGGTCAATTTGCATCTATTCAAAGCAATGGAGAATTTTATGCAAATGTTGGAGAAAATCAAGGTACATTTGGTGGTTCTAAACAATATAGTTTTGCAGGTACATTTAGTACTAGCACACCAATTATAGGTGCAACAGGTGCAACAGGTATAGTAGGTGCAACAGGTGCAACAGGATTAATAGGTTTAACTGGAGCAACAGGATTAACTGGAGCAACTGGATTAATCGGTTCAACTGGTATATCAGGAGCAACCGGAGCAACGGGTTTAAAAGGTTCAATTGGATTAACAGGTTCAACTGGCCCAAAAGGGGATATTGGTAGTAATGGTCCCCTTGGTGCAACTGGAGCAACAGGTTTAGTAGGAGCAACAGGCTTAAATGGACCAACTGGGTCCACCGGTTTAAATGGACCAACTGGGTCTACAGGTTTAACAGGAGCAACAGGAGTGATTGGTCCAACTGGTGCAACCGGATTAATAGGGTCAACTGGCGCAACGGGTTTAGTAGGTTCTACTGGTGCAACAGGACCAACAGGTGCAACAGGTCCATTACAACCAGCATATTGGACAAAAGTTGTTGATAATACAAATCAAACCCGATTAGTAAATTTGTCACAAAATAGTGGTCAACTATCAGAGGATTGGGAAGGAAATTATTACATGACGAGTGAAATAGTAAATGGAGCAAATATTTGGAAAAAATCAAATACTCCCTATTATATTTATTGGGATAGTGGTGAAAATGTCTGGAACATATGTACTTCCGATAGTCCAACGTGTGATATTAATAATCGTCAAGGATATATTGCTCCTACAAGTTCAATTAGTTTTACTAATGACTCAATTGGAACAACTTATAATATTTTTACCGCACCCAATAGTCAAAATATTGTCACAGGAACTGCAACCATAACAACTTTAATTGACACAGATTTAGTCTTTAATGATGGATTTATTGGTATACAATTAGGAACAACTACTACCAATGGTGTAACGAATCCAAATTTACCGCAACAATCTTTAGATGTTGGACAAAATGCAATCATTCATGGTTCATTAGAGGCAGGTAATTTAGTATTAAATGGTCCAGTATCTGTAAATAGTAATCCATTAAGTGTATCGGGAGATTTAGAAGTAAGTGGAAATAGTTTTACCCAAGGACAAGTGGGTATTGGATTACCATATGGTTCTACATTAAATGGAACATTAAATGTAAATGGTACGAGTATATTAAATGGTAATCTTTACTTAAATAATAGCAATAATTTAGGAAATGAATATATAACAAATAATGATGGTCAAACATTAAGATTTTTTACAAATAATTTAGATAGATTAACAATAACAAATCAGGGTACGATTGGTATGGGTTATGATTCAACAACTAGTCAAACTCCAAACTTAAATTATCAGTTAGACTTGAATGGTAGTTTAAATTTAGGAAATAGTGCAACAACTTATCAGATAACCTTAAACAATAATAATATTACCACTGATAATGAAGGTAATTTATATATAAATAATAATTTGATTTTAGATAATAATAATGCATATAATATTATAAATAAAATGTTATTGCCTTCATTCGTAGAAAATTGTACTATAACTCTAGCAAGTGGTCCTATAGAAAATATTGAGTTTAATGTAAACTGGACAAATATTACCCGTATTAATTTAAATAGTATAATTCAACAAGGATTCACTGCCAATACGGGCAGTAATACTTCATTTTTTTTCTTAGATGTAACTTATTCAGATAATACTACTGAAACTATAGGAAGTAATTATAATACTTCTGGAGAAAAAGTATTTAGTCTAATACCCAATTCTTATTGGAGTAACTTTGGTACTGATTATTATTCATTGTCATCATATTCTGGAAGAGTATACGAAAGTATAACAAATACAAATTTTTATGAATTTGATGAACCAAAAAATATTATAAAAATTAGAATAACATTCAAAGATATAGATAACAATATTATTAGTATTTTATTTAATGATAGTGGTGCGCCATTACCAACATTTCAATTTGCTTTATACCAAAGCAGCTAAAAATATTTTTTTTTGTAAATTTTGCTTACAAAGAAAAAATTTAGATTTATTTTTTATATAAAAATATAATATATTTTAATGAATAAATCTGGATTTGATTTTGAGAATAATATTTTAAGTTGTGGAGAAATGATATTTAGACCTTATTGTGATAATGGTAAAGGCGAAAAAGGTGACAAAGGATGCCCTGGAACAAAAGGATGTAAAGGTCCAAAAGGATGCCCTGGACAAAAAGGATGTCCAGGAACAAAAGGTTGCCCTGGACCAAAAGGGGAAATGGGTATTCAAGGTCCAACAGGGCAAAAAGGTGAAATTGGTGCTACAGGACCTCAAGGTGTAAAAGGTCCTCAAGGTATTCAAGGACCAACTGGTCCCCAAGGTATTCAAGGTGAAACAGGTGCAACAGGGCCAACGGGTCCCAAAGGAGATGATGGTGATTCTTACCAAACCAGTTCAAATACAACGATAAATTTATTAACCTTAAATATAAATGATATAGTTACTATTTTTGTAGATACTGGTTTATCTTATTCAATTGCACAAGAAGTAATAGTTTCAAATAATATTGATAATGCATTTAGTGGAGAAATAGTATTATATGATACAACTTCTGGAAAAATGGAAGTAAAAGTTTTATCAAAAACTGGAGGGAATACTTACTCTTTTTGGAATGTTAATTTAGATGGAGCACCTGGGCCACAAGGTCCTACGGGTGCAACTGGTCCACAAGGGGCAAGTGGTGATAAATACCAAACTACTTCAACAACAACCCTTAATTTATCAACCTTGAATATAAATGATACTATTACAATTTTAGTAGATACTAATTTAGCATATTCAGTCGCACAAGAAGTTGTAGTTGCAAATAATACAGATAATTATTTAGAAGCATATGTGGCAAATTACGATGCAACAACTGGTCAAATGGAAATAAAAATAGTATTATTAAAAGGAACAAATACCTATTCTTTTTGGGATGTAAATTTAGATGGCGCACCTGGTCCTCAAGGAAATACTGGACCAACAGGACCAACCGGAACAATTGGTCCTCAAGGTGTAACTGGACCTATCGGCGAAACTGGACCAACAGGACCAACTGGAGAACAAGGACCAGTTGGTGATAAATACGAAACAAGTTCAACTACTCCTATTAATTTAGGAGCATTAGCAATTAATGATAATATTACTATTTTAGTAGGAACTGGTTTAGCCTATTCTATTGGTCAGAAAGTAATAGTTGCAAATAGCTTAGCGAATAGATTTGATAGTGATATAAATAGTTATGATTCGGCTACTGGTAATATGAACCTTAAAATTTTATCTATTATAGGCACTGGTTCTTTTTCATCCTGGGAAGTTAATTTAGAAGGAGCTCCTGGACAACAAGGACCAACTGGACCTACAGGAGAAACTGGACCAATTGGTTCGCAAGGTGCAACTGGATTTTCAGGACCAACGGGAACCACTGGTGAAACAGGGCCAACTGGTCCTCAAGGAGATAAATATCAAACAAGTTCAACTACTCCTATTAATTTAGGAGCATTAGCAATTAATGATAATATTACTATTTCAGTTAGCTCTGGATTAGCATATTCTATAGGTCAAAAAGTAATAGTTGCAAATAGCTTAGCTAATAGATTTGATGGAGATATAAATAGTTATGATACAACTACTGGTAATATGAACCTTAAAATTTTATCAAAAACTGGTTCTGGTTCTTTTTCTTCATGGGAAGTCAATTTAGAAGGAGCACCAGGACAACAAGGACCCACTGGACCTACAGGAGAAAGGGGTGCAGCTGGTATTCAAGGACCAACTGGTTCACAAGGACCAACAGGACCAACTGGTGAAACCGGGCCAACTGGTGAAAAAGGAGATAAATATCAAACAACTTCTTCTACTACTATTAATTTAGGAGCATTAGCAATAAATGATAATATAACTATTTCAGTTGAAACCGGATTAGCGTATTCAGTAGCGCAAGAAGTTGTAGTAGGAAATAGTTTAAGTGAATATTTAGTAGGTATAATAAATAGTTATAGTACAACAACAGGTAACTTAGAAATAAAAATACAAGCAAAAACTGGTAATGGTACATTTTCATCTTGGGATGTTAATTTAGAGGGAGCTCCTGGACCACAAGGTGAGACTGGTCCAACTGGAGAAACAGGNCCAACTGGTNTTCAAGGACCAANTGGTNCNCAAGGTGTATCTGGTCCAACAGGAGAAACAGGACCAACTGGCCCGCAAGGAGATAAATACCAAACGACTTCAACCACTGCTATTAATTTATCAGCTTTGAATATAAATGATAATGTAACTATTTTAGTAGAAACCGGATTAGGGTATTCAGTAGCACAAGAAGTAATAGTTGCAAATAGTATAAATAATAATTTTGTTGGTGCAATTAATAGTTATGGTACAACAACTGGTAATTTAGAAATAAAAGTACAAGCAAAAACTGGTACTGGTACATTTTCATCTTGGGATGTTAATTTAGAAGGAGCTCCTGGACCACAAGGTGATACTGGCCCAACTGGTCCAACTGGCGCACAGGGGGAAGCAGGAACAGGTTATTGGAAAAAAGTTGCAGATAGTCAAAATAGATTAGTTAATTTAGCACAGAATAGTGGTCAAGAACCAAAAGATTGGGAAGGAAATTATTATATATCTGATGAATTAAAAAATGGTGTAAATGTATGGAAAAAATCAGCCTCGCCATATTATATATATTGGGATAATAGTCAAGGTGTCTGGAACATATGTAGTTCAGATATTTCATCGTGTGATAATACTACTCGTCAAGGATATATTTCTCCTACAAGTTCAACTAGTTTTACAAATGACCCAATAGGCACTTTATTTGATATTAATACTCCAGTAAATGGTCAAAATATTGTAACTGGTACTACTATAGTAGGAAATGGAAATGCCATATATTATAATGAGGGAAATGTTGGTATTGGTACATCTAGTCCATCTCAAGCATTAGATGTTAATGGAACCGCAATAGCAAATAATTTAACATCACGCGGAGAAGCATTATTTAACTCAATTGGATATTGCAATAGTTCAGGAGTAGCGCAATCAAATTTTGCTGCTAATTATAGATATAGGTTTGATTCAAGAAATATTGCAAATGGTGGTTTCTCTTTATATAATATCGCACAAGTAAGTGGACCATATGAAACATTCCCCAGTCTAGGTAGACAAATGATAATAACTACACAGAGACAAAATGGTGATTTAGAATATAATCCAGCAATACAAGGGGTTTGGATAGTATTCTTAGCAGTATTTGCTACAGGAAAATCCATAATCATTCCATTATATACAAGTAATAATAACATAGCATTAGAATATGATTTTACTGTTGGAGATTTTGGAAGAATTTTAAAATTAAATAATAATAGCGGTATTGACCAAGATATTATTTTATCAGTAACATTTATCGGTTAATATTTTTGTAGACTAATATTAAAATTCCAATAAATATTGTAATACATTATTTATTGAAAAAAACATTAATAAAATATATTTCAAAAATAATTAAAGCGATAAGAAAGTAATTTAAGAATATTTTTTATATAAAAATATAATATAATTTAATGAGTAAAGAAAATTGTACTCTTGGAGAGAATATTAGTATAAATAGAAATATTATGTATCAACCATGTAATCTGAAAGGAGAAAAAGGAGATAAAGGATGTCCTGGTCCAAAAGGATGTCCTGGACCAAAAGGATGCCCTGGACCAAAAGGATGCCCTGGACCAAAAGGAGATTCTATTAAAGGTCAAAAAGGTGAACCAAGCATAAAAGGAGAAAAAGGGGTAATCGGACCTCAAGGACCCGAAGGCCCCCGTGGTGCCACTGGACCAAAAGGTATTAAAGGTGAACCAGGCTCATTAGGATACAAAGGTAATAAAGGTGATAAAGGTCAGCCTGGTGAAGATTTTACTATTTTTAAAGTATTTCAAACAACTGCTGGATTAAATTTACCAGTTCAATATCCCAACAATATTGGGGAATTCGTTTCTGTAATTTCCAATGATAGCCTTTATATATATTTAGGACCAAATCAAGGAACTCTCGGATATCTAAATAGTTTTACGTTTGCCGGTAAATTTGAAGAAATTAGCAAAATCGTTGGTCCACCCGGTCCAAAAGGTAACAAAGGAAGTAAAGGAAGTCAAGGCATTCAAGGACAACAAGGCATTCAAGGGCCAAAAGGTCCAGAAGGACCTCAAGGACC
>JGI10211J14876_10001252_pt1 | contig 11171 bp, 14 predicted proteins | sample Etolagsediment_FD_14876 | JGI IMG/M metagenome (IMG submission 14876)
ATGGTCAACTTCGCCAGGATCGGGTGTTGGAACGTTTACATCTGTTGATGTAACAACCGGTGATCTTGATGTTCAAGCGGCAGGAAGTACTACAACAATAAGCAGTGGTACCGTTAACTTTGATAATGGTGCTGGAGCGGTTACGATGGCTGGCGATTTAACGGTTGCTGGAACAACAACCCTTAATGGCGACATTGATATTACGACTGCTTCAGCGTTTGATATTACAGCTACTGGTGACCAAGATCCTGCAATTTTACTTCAAACGAACGGTGGAACATCTGAGACTATTCAGCTTATTAACACACAGGGTACCGCATCAGATGCTATTGAGTTACGTGCAGTTGCTGGTGAAATTCTTGTTAATACAACTAACTCCACCGATGCTGCTTCTATTGCATTAACGTCAAATGCTGGTGGTATAGAATTAGATGCTGCCTTGAATGCGGCAAATGCAATTAGCTTAGACGCTTCAGACGCAGCTGGCGGAATTACCATGGCTGCAGGAACAGGTGGCATTCTTATTGGCAACCAAGCCGACTGTACCACAATTGATGTTGGTGATTTTGCTCCAACTGCAAATAGAACAATTACCGTTGGTGGTGGAACCGTTGTAACCGCAGCAGTAACCGATACAATCGATATTGGTCCAGACGGCGCAACAACAAATGCAAACAGTATCAAGACAGTTAATGTAAATACAGGCGGCGTAACGCTTGGCGAAGTCTTAACGAATGTTGCCACTGGTGCTATTACATCAGGAACTCATACCGTAAGCATTCAAACAGGTAACGCAGCAGCTGGTACCGTTGCAACAAACATCTCAACCGGCACAGGAACCAAAACAGTTAACTTTGGTAATGCCGACGGCCTTACAACTGTTAACATTGATGGTATTACACTTATAAACGATTCCATTGACGTTGCCACATCCATTAACACCGGTACATCAACAGGAGCTGTAACCATTGGTAACGCAGCAGCAGGTAATATCGCACTTGATACAGCAGGAACATTGCTCTTGGATGCCGATGGTGTACTTGAACTTAATTCTTCTGCTGGTGTTATTGGAATCGGTAGTGATGCGGATGCTAATAATATCAATATTGGTACTGGCGCAGCTGCACGAACAATTACGGTTGGTAATGCAACGGGCGCAACATCTGTTGTACTTAACGCAGGTACTGGCGCCGTTGATATTGGGGCAAATGCTGTTGCCCATACAACAACGGTAGGTTCAACAACCGGTGCAGCTGATACCACCATTCAAGCAGGAACAGGGGCATTAACCTTTACAGCCGGCGATACACTTGATGTTAATGCTGTTGGCAATGTAACGATCGATTCTTCAGGTGGAACATTAGGTCTTGGTGAAGATGCTGACGCAAATGATATAAATATTGGTACAGGGGCAGCAGCCAGAACGATCACTGTTGGTAACGCAACCGGTGCTACATCAGTCGTAATTAATGCAGGTACAGGCGCAGTTGATCTTGGGGCAAATGCTACTGAACATGACACAACTGTTGGTTCTACAACTGGCGCTTCCGCATTAACATTGCAAACAGGTACCGGAGCATTTACCTTTACCGCAGGTGGCGCATTTGATCTTAATGCAACAGGAAATATTACCTTAATTCTACCGGCGGAACAATTGGAATTGGTGAAGATGCTGATGCAAATAATATCAATATTGGTACAGGCGCAGCTGCTCGAACAATAACCATTGGTAACGCAACAGGTGCAACTTCAGTTGTATTAAATTCTGGCACAGGTGCCGTAAATATTGGTTCAAATGCGGTAGCTCATACCACAACGGTTGGATCGGTAACAGGTGCAGCAGCAACAACCCTTCAAGCAGGAACAGGGGCGTTAACCTTTACTGCTGGCGGTATTTTTGATGTAAATGCGGTAGGTGCAGTAACAATAGATTCTACAGGGGGTGCTCTTGGCTTTGGAACAGGTGCTGATGCGAATGCGATTAATATTGGAACAGGTGCAGCCGCAAGAGCAATTACCATTGGTAACGCTACAGGTGCTACTTCGATTGATGTTAATTGTGGAACCGGTGATCTTAATATTGGAAGTAATGCTGCTGATCATAACACAACAGTAGGATCGGTAACTGGAACAGCTGAAACAACGCTTCAATCTGGTACAGGTGCACTGACCTTACTCGCAGGCGGTGTCATTGATGTAAGCGCAACCAATGATTTAACATTAGATTCATCAGCAGGTTCAATTATCCTCACCTCAGATGAAGCCGTATCTGACGCAATTCAAATTACAGCTTCTGACGGAGCAGGTGGAATCGAATTAAATGCCGGAACAGGCGGAATCTTGATTGGTAATCAGGCGGATTGTACAACAATAGATATGGGCGATATCGCTCCAACTGCCAATAGAACCATAACCGTTGGTGGTGGAACCGTTGTAACCGCAGCAGTAACCGATACGATCGATATTGGTCCCGATGGTGCAACAACAAATGCAACCAGTGTAAAAACCGTAAACGTAAATAATGGTGGCGTAACAACTGGTCAAGTTATCACCAATATCGGTGCAGGTGCAATTACATCCGGAACACATACCGTTAACATTCAAAGCGGTAACGCAGCAGCAGGTACCGTTGCAACAAACGTATCAACAGGAACCGGCACAAAAACCGTAAATGTTGGCGGCGGCGCAAATACAACCGTTAATGTTGATGCAACAACGCTCATTAATGACAGTGTTAATGCTAACGTATCCATTAATACGGGTACATCAACAGGTGCCGTTACAATCGGTAACGCAGCTGCGGGCAATATTGCACTTGATACAGCGGGAACATTAACATTAGATGCTGATGGCGTATTAGAGCTTAATTCTTCAGCAGGTGCAATTGGTATTGGTAATGATGCAGATGCGCAGGCAATCAATATTGGTACAGGCGCAGCAGCTCGTGCAATTGCCATTGGTAATACAACAGGAGCAACCGATATTTCTCTTGATGCAGGTACAGGTGGTATCGACATCAATGCAGGCGGTATTGTTTCCATGACTCCAGCAACTGCGAGCGTCGCAGGTGTTGCAACGACACTTGATGCTCGGGTTGGAAAAGTAACATTTACTTCCCAAACTCCTGCAGCCGCTGCCGACATTGATTTTGACATTACCTGTAGCTATGCAGCAGCTGGCAAAACAATATTTGTTACAATGAGTTATAGCGGTGCGGCCGACTGTGATATTACGCTTAATGGTGTAAATATGGCGACTGCAGGTCATATTATTCTTCATTGTAAGAATAACGGTCCAGCACAAGGAAACGGAGATATAGTGGCATCGTTCTGGTTGTTAGACTAATATAACTATCGACAGACTGTCGCTATTGACAGGAACTTAGCATGCCCATACCCTTGCTAAATAATAAATACGTTTAGCAAGGGTATGGTCATGTCAACTCAAATATGTAAGTGGTGCTTACAAGAAAAAGAGATCACAAAGTTTAGCAGAAGTTATTGTAAGGGACGTTATTACGGGCGAAATAAGGTGTGTAATAGTTGTTATAACGCAAAATATCATAAGTATGGGAAGAGGTTTAAGTGGGCGACTGCGACAGTTGAAGAAAAGCGAGAACATATCTTTAAAATATTTAAAAAAAACACAGAACTAGATAAGGTTTCTGGATGTATATTGTGGAAAAATAAGCTCATAAAGAGGGGGTATGGCGCTGTCCAATATGAGGGAAAGCCAATGTCTGCGCATAGAGTTTCTTGGATGATTAATCGTGGTCCAATTCCTAAGGGAATGTGCGTTTGTCATCATTGTGATAATCCAGCGTGCGTAAACCATAAGCATCTCTTCTTGGGAACATTTAAGGACAATTGGGATGATATGGTAAAAAAGGGGCGTAGAAGGGCTGTAGCGGGTGATGATTGCAGTTGGTCTAAATTAACAGAGGTGCAAGTGCGTGAAATAAAAAAAAGATTAGCCCTTGGAGAGGGCAATACAAGATTAGGATATGAATTTGGCGTTGAAGCGGGGACTATTGCAGACATTAGAAGGGGAAAAAATTGGAAGCATGTAAAAATCTAGAGTTGTAGCGTTGGTTCGCAGAATTAGGTAGGTTATAGTGAATATATGTTAAACATTAATTATAGAAGGGATTTTCTATGGCATTACAGTCAGCAATAGTTATCGAAGTAGAGAGAAACGGCAAGAAATACGTATTTAATATGCCATATGGTGTTCCTCTGCAAGATTGTTACGATGCGTCAATAGAAGTTACAAAAGAAATCGTAGACTTTTCTAAGAAGATGGAAGAGCAACAAAAGGCTCAAGAAGCAGAAAAAGAAGAAGTAATTGATGAGGTAAAAGAAGATGGCAACGCAGAGAGTTAAGGCGATAGAGCTTAAAGAGCTTGATGTTTCTACCATCCCAGCGATATGGGGCGAAATTGGAACAGGTTTGCCAAATGCTTGTTCCGTTATTCGTATTATTAATGCTTCAGATGTTGATGTTGGCATTAGCTATGATGGTGGAGTAACGATTAATGACTATTTAGAGGCGCATGATATATTACAGTTTCCGTCTCAAACTGCGGCACTTCCTTCATCTGATCAATGGCTCTTTCCTGTTGGCTTTAAGGTGTATGCCAATGCTAATCCAGGTGGAACCGGGTATGTAATGTTAGCTGGCTATTACCAGTAATAAGGAGAGTATATGAGTTTAGCTATTCGCATGGTTCCCGAGGCGGTACGGTCTCTTGGCTTTGCTTCTATTGGGATTGCATATATGGGTGTTGGTACGTCTCTTGATTATCCAGCGCGCATGATTGTCATTCAGAATCTCACCGATGAAGAAGTTATGTTCTCCTTTGATGGAATTGATGATCATATTCCGTTACCAACTCGTGGGCATCTTGTGCTTGACATATCCGCGAACAAAACGCTTTCAACTGGGTTTTTTATGGCAGAAGGTCAACGGTTATATGTAAAACACACAGGGAGTGCACCAACATTAGGAAGCGTCTATTTTAGTGCATTTCACGGAGTTGATTAGCTCTAGATAAGAGAAGGAGATACCGTGAGTCAAATGGGACAGTATTTACCGTTATATGTTTTATCAACATTAACTGGTAATGCCGGTGGTGCAGTGGCGCCAACCGCGGGTAATATTGATATTTTGGGTGCAGGGTTTTTAACAGTTACGGGAACGCCTGCCACCTCAACGCTTACTATCTCAGATGACGGGACGGTAGCAACTTCTTACGTAACTGATGCGGGAACCGCGACACCGGCTGCACATGTTTTGAATGTTCTTGGTGGAACAAATATTAATACGGCCGGTGCTGGAGCTAATTTAACGGTAAATCTTGATGATAATATTACTGTTAATGGCATGAACACCGATGATGCTGCTGCTGGGTTGAGAATAACGGGAAATGCTGTTGGAGGCGTAGGAACAGATGCAAATGTAGACATACGTCTTATTCCACAGGGCGTGGGAAGTGTTGTCATAGATTCTATATCGTTAAGTGGAACCACAATAGCATCAACTTCCGACCTTACTCTTAATCCAACAGGGGATGTTATCGTAAGCAGTGCTTCTCCAGATACTGCAGTTTACTTTGATGCGAATAAAAAACTTAAGTCTCTCGACGTACTTGGTGATGGTGAGCTTATGATCGGAGATCTGCTAGGACCTCCGAAAGCTGCACATTTAACATCAGTTGACAACACGGTTGCCTTCACTCGGGGACCAGGATCGTTAGACTTGGTTGTCGGAGATTCTGTTGCAACAACATTCACGGCAGATGTAGGAAACGCAACGCCGGCTGCGAATAACATTAACATTCTTGGTGGAGCAGGTATTGCAACAAGTGGCGCGGGAAGCACGATTACCATTACTCGAACGGGGGCGGGTATATATACGTATACTGCGGTCAGTGCATCACCATATGTGGTTTTAGCAACAGACAATGTGCTGAGTGTTGATTGTTCTGGTATCCCTATAACGATTCAGCTTCCGGATGTGCCGGTGTTGGGTCAGGTATTTAGAATAAAAGATAGAACGGGTTCCGCTAACGCAAATAATATTACCGTTACAACAGTTACTGGTGCGACAAATATTGACGGTGCAGCTACGTTTGTGATGAATGTGGCATATGAGTCGATTACCGTTATTGGAAATTCCTCCACATATGAGGTGTTATAATGGCATATAAACAAAGAAGTCCAATTATTGTAAGTGAAGGTGGAACAGGGGCGGAAACGTTAACTGAGCATGGCATAGTTTTAGGACAAGGAACTTCAGCGTTAACTACTACAGCTGTTGGAACCAATGGGCAGTTGGTGATTGGAAGCAGCGCGGCAGATCCAGTTTTCGGCACGTTAGCATCAACGGTTGGAACGGTTGAGTTTACTACGGGTGCCGGAACGTTAGCGCTTGATGTAAATGATGGCTTGCAAACAGTAACAGGCTGGGAATCGTGGACAGGCGCTGGTGCATATTACGATGATTCAGTTCTTGGTGATTTTGAGTTGCTGCGCGGTGGAACAGGATATATTAAGAGTAAGCCGGTTACATGGGCTGGCGGTCAGACGTATACGGGAATGGTTGCTGGTAACACATATTATATCTATATAGATGATACGGGAACCATTGGCGCGACAACGGCAGCATCTGAATCTCTTTATACTGACTATATTGTTTTGTTTGAGTGCTTAAGAGACTCTACACCCATAACAAATAATCAGATCACAGTTAAAGAAAATCATCCATTTGATTTCCCTTCATCAGTATCATACTATGCGCATGAAGTTATTGGCTGTGTTATTGAAAACAATGATAACGGGGCAAACATAACCATTAATGGAACACAGAAAATTCAAATTAATGGTGATGACGTATTAAGTGATCATGGTCTGTATACGGATATTGTAGATTCAGCGGGTGTTGGTGTTACGTGGAAGCAGATGTATACCACTGCTGCCGGCAAGTGGGCGCTTTATCAGGAATCAGATACGTTTAATGGTTATTTTAATAGTGGTGGAACGCCAACAGTTTTAACGGGTAATAAGTATGGTGTATATCGCCTTTATGTATCAAAAGATGATCTCAATTCAACAGATCCAACATATTTTGCAGTATTAAATACGGCAGAATTTAACAATCAAGCTGCGGCAGATACTGCAATATCAAATGGTAGCATTGCGCAGGCTACTAACGAATTATTTAACTTAGAAATATCGCAGCTTGGTTATATTATTTATGAAGAATCTTCGAGTTCTATTGTTGAAGTCATTATAGAAAAGGCGACATTAAAGCAAACCATTTCAACGGGTGGAACAAATACGGCAGCATTAATTACTACAAATACAACCAATTTTGACGGGATATTATCTGGAGCAGATACGAATGTTCAGGCTGCGTTGGAGACAATTGATGATTTTGGCAAAGATTTAACTAATAATTGTGTAGTTGTTGGTAATGGTAATGGTAATCCGCTTGGTGTAATTGGTGCTGGAACGACGGGAGAGCTCCTTGTTGGGGCAACCGGTGCCGACCCAGCATTTGCCAATATTGCGTATGGAGACTTCACGTTTAGCAATCTTACTGCAGCAACGACAGCATCGCTTGGCGTTACAAATGGGGATAGCGACGCGACGTCCCACGCAGAATTGTTTATTGGCACTCCTGACGCTGCAGGTGATCCGTACGTCAATTGGCAAATATCAGGAACAACAAATTACGCCTTAGGGATAGACAACTCTGTTGCGGGCGATCCGATCAAACTGACAAATTCTTCAAATCCAAGTGCGGGCGACGACCTTGTAACGATTACAAGTGCGGGAGTTATCTCATTATTTAATGCGCTTGACGTTACGGAAGGTGGCACAGGCGTAACGACGTTGACTTCTCACGGCATTTTATTGGGTAATGGTGCCGGTGATATACAAGCACTCGCTGAAGCGACTGACGGGCAAATTCCGATTGGCAGCACAGGAAACAATCCGGTTTTGGCGACGATAATATCAACGGGAAGTTCGATTGCAATTACCAATGGTGCGGGCTCGATAGATCTTGATGTGGCGGCAGCAGTTGCGACGTCGTACTTAGCTGATGATGCAAATAGTGCGATTCCGGCGGCAAACGTATTGACAGTGGCTGGTGGAACAAATATTGCGACAACAGCGGCAGCTTCAACATTAACAGTTTCTCTTGATGGAACGGTTGGTGTTGCCAATGGTGGTACCGGTGTTTCTAATCCGACTGATCATAGTTTGTTGGTTGGTTCGGGTGCGGCAGCGATGACTGAGCTTGGTGTAGCAACAGATGGACAGCTGGTGATTGGAAGCAGCGCGGCAGACCCTGTGCTTGCGACGTTAACGGCTGGTTCAGGGGTATCGGTAACGAATGCAGCTGGGTCGATAACGGTTGCGACAGAGCAGGCTGGCATGAGTTGGTCTGTGGTGACGACTGGGCAGACTGCAGCTGATAGNACTGGATATTTCTGTAATAATGCGGGTGGTGTCACGGTGACGTTACCGGCAACAGCATCTGTTGGNCATACNTTTGAAGTTTGTGCGATGAATGCAGGCGGNTGGACGATTGCTCAGAATGCAGGACAGCAGATATTTATTGGNGACGATTCGACAACAGCTGGAGNNGGAGGTTCTCTTGCNTCAACAGGNATTGGCGACTGGGTAACNTTGGTATGTAACGTTGCNGATACNAGTTGGTTCTGTAAGACAGAGCAGGGTAATATTACCGTAACTTAGGAGATATAATGGCGACAAAGAATGCGATAAATAGCAATATTCCAATAGAGATATCTAAGGGTGGCACGAATGCCACGTCGATGACGACTACTGATGGTGTTGTTTATTATGATGGCACGAGTTTAGTAACAACGGCGGTTGGTACAGCGACACATGTATTAACGAGTAATGGTGCGGGAAGTGCGCCAACGTTTCAGGCAGCAGCTGGTGGCGGTGGTGGTGTAGTAGTTACACAATTTACATCGAATGGAACGTGGACAAAAGACGCTAATGCGCAATGGATAGAGCTCATTCTTATTGGAGGAGGCAGTGGAGGAGGATCTGGAAGAAGAGGCGCAAGTGGAAGTGCCGGTGGTGGCGCCGGAGGATCTACTTCTGTTTTAAAGGGGGTAACTATGCCTGCTTCTAATTTTTCAGCAAGTGAATCTGTGACGGTTGGATCAGGCGGAGCTGGAGGAGCAGTTCAAACAGCAAATGATACCAATGGGAATAATGGAACAGCTGGAGGAGCCTCATCGGTTGATGTTATTTCTACGATGACTTCTGTAGTGCAAGGTGCCAGCACTCGGTATGTATATGGATTGGGAGGGACAACAACAACGTCTACAGCAGGTGCAGGGGCAGTTATTTCGAATATTTTTCCACGCGCTAACACTCCAGAAGTTGCGCAAGCAGGAGCAGGAAGCAATTTGGATGCTACGAGCGTAAATGATTTTTATGGCCACGGAGGCGTCTTAGGTGTTGCAGGTGGTGGTGCAGGAGCAAATAGCGGGTCAGAAAAAACAGGTGGAGACGCAGCTTCGCTTATTGGAGAGAGTGGAACTCTTGTTGCCGGCGGTACTGGTGGTGTAGAGTCGGGCACTATTAATGGTACTAATGGTGCAGCAGCCGCCTATGGTACGATTAAGTTTCTTACAATGGGCTCAGGCGGCGGCGGTGGAGGAGGTCAATCAACTGGTGGTTCTGCTGGAACGGGAGGTGATGGTGGTGCTCCCGGCGGTAGCGGCGGTGGAGGAGGAGGTTCATTAAATGGAACCAATTCTGGTGCTGGTGGTACTGGTGCGCGTGGTGAAGTATGGATTATTGAATATTTAGGGTAAGCAATGAGTGAAATCAAAAAATATGCACATATCAACACAACAACAAATAAGGTTATAAACGTTTCTCTTTGGGATGGGAGAGAATATCTGCCCAAGGCTGGAACGATTATGGTTCAGTCTGATAGTGCAAATATAGATGATGACTGGGATCCGATTCTCGAAGTGATCACGCCTATTGATAGAACAGCGCCAGATCCCGAGCCAGAGGAAGAGGAAGAAATATGAGATATGTGATTATTGATAGTGAAAATAAAGTAGTTAACGTTATTATTACTGATCAGGAGTTTGTGGCTCCGCGCAATCACACGGTTGTGCAGAGTGAGAATGCGCAGGTTGGTAATACGTATGATTCAGAAACGGGGTTGTTTAGCGCATGAAGAGAAAGGTTAAGCTTGCTTGTTTTATTGCAGGATTATGTTTATGTGTGGGTGTTTTAACGTGGCAGATGAAAAAAAGTAGAATAAAGGGGGTAACTGTGATAGAAATAGGTGGAAAAGAGTTTATTGGAGAATTGGTAGATTAGAGATTTCATTTACACTCCTTTTTTGTTGGGGCCATGGTTATTTTGCCATGGCCCCGTCTCTATTAAGCAGTATAGAGAGTGGATTTTAGGTGTGGGCTGCTCTCCAGCATTACAGAGCAGCCCACGTGTCTCAGTGTTGTGTTAGGAGACGATTTTTGATAAGTTTTATGATTTTTTTGGTGGTAAGGTGATCGCTGAAGGAGTCGATAAAGGTCCATTTTGGGTGGTTGGGTTCTTTGCCGAGTTGTATATAGACGTCGGTGAATCCGGTTGGTCGTTTGACGTGGCATTGGGTTCCGATGGCAGCTTCGTCAAGGTGGCTGGGTATTGAATGACGAAATATCACATTATCCATGAGGTTCCTTTAGTTTCGGGGTCCGTTATTGCGGAGATCTTTTATTTCTCGGATACGTTTAACGGCGGTCATAAATTTTTCTTTTGGCATGTCGGCGAGGTTTTGTAGTTTGAGGCCATCGAGTACCATTTCTGCAATATCGGGGTATTCGGCGAGTTCGTACTCAAGTTCGTCTAATTGATCTTTGCTCACAATTTCTGTTTTATTTTCTTTTGGGTTGTATTTGGTGTTAAGGGCAACGCCTTTGGCGTATGTTTCGCGTTGTGTGGCGACAGCGGCTTCTCCGTCATCGTCGTCTTCGCCGGTTACGACACCAATTAATGAGGCATAAGACATACGTTTGAGGTATGTGGTATGGGAGCTGATGGTTTGAATATCGTTTTTAGCGGGTACGACGCGTCGTTTTGAGGTGATCCATTGGCCTGAGG
>JGI10211J14876_10001253_pt1 | contig 11166 bp, 7 predicted proteins | sample Etolagsediment_FD_14876 | JGI IMG/M metagenome (IMG submission 14876)
GGTTGGCCACCGGAAGATCGGCCAGCGTATTTTTTTTCAGGGCGGGACCGCTTTTAATCGCGCGGTAACCTCTGCATTCGAGGCCGTTATGGGTAAAAGCGTTGTGGTGCCGGCCCACCACGAAGTAACAGGGGCCTTGGGGGCGGCCCAGTTGGCCCGACGACACATGGGCCAACTAGCGCAAAACGACGCGACCGGCCGGAGCCCGAAAAGCACCTTTCGGGGATTTGATTTGTCGCGGCTGGAATACAAAATTCGTTCATTCGAGTGCAAACACTGTCCAAACAATTGTGAAATTAAAGAAGTTATCCTGCCGGACAGCGAGCCATTGTACTATGGCTCTCGCTGCGACCGCTATAACCTCAAAAAGGACGAGGACCAAACCCTGCATTTGCCGGACCTCTTCGGTCAGCGACAGCAGATGCTGGCCCGTTACGCAAGGCTTGACCCAAAAAGCCGGGCTCGGAAAAAAGGCCGCAGATTCCGCGGCACGGTCGGTATTCCAATGTGTCTGAGTAACTATCAGCTCCTGCCGCTATGGGGCACTTTCTTTGATGAGCTTGGTTTTGAGGTGGTACTGTCCGGCAAGACTACCAAGTCGCTCATCCAGTCTGGTGCCGAAGCGATACTGTCTCAAGCCTGCTTTCCAGTGAAGGTTGCCCACGGCCATGTGCTTGAACTGGTTGCCAAAGGCGTAGATTATATCTGGCTGCCGAGCATTATCTCGATGCCGGCTGACTACCCTGAAAACCGGTCCAATCAGCTTTGCCCTTATGTACAAACCATCGGCTATCAAATAAAGCCCGTCCTGTTAGCTAAGGGTATCGAACTGACGGGCCCAAAGAATAATCTTATCGACCTACACATTCGTTTGGACAGCACCAACCAGTTGCATCGGACACTCAGACCGCTCGCTGGGCGGTTGAATGCGACTAAGGCGCAGATTAGCCGGGCTCTGAACGTTGCGATGGAGGCGCAGCGGTCGTTTGAACAGGCATGTCGAGCGCGAGGACGTCAAATTCTTGATTCTCTTACACCCGCCCAGGAAGCGTGTGTTATTATTTCCAGGCCTTACAACGGCTGCGACCCGGGAGTAAGTCTTGACCTGCCGCGGAAACTTCAACAGATGAACGTGCTGGCTTTGCCGATGGATTTTCTCGACCTGGACAAGGCAAATATTACCGAGCCGCAGCTGCAGAGACAGATGTACTGGAAGTACGGCCAGCATATTTTCCGCGCCGCGTATATAGTTCGCGATGACGAGCGCCTGAACGCGATTTACCTGAGCAATTTCAGTTGCGGGCCGGACAGCTTCATTATTTCGATGTTCAAGGAGCTGATGAAAAGCGTTACCACAGATGGTACGGAGCGTCGAAAGCCGACACTTGTGCTTGAGATAGACGAGCATAGTGCCGATGCGGGGGTAATTACAAGATTAGAAGCGTTTCATGAAAGCCTAAAGGCTGCGCGCGGGCGACGCCGGCTGGATGTGGCAATTCAACGGCGCCGCGACCGGTTGCCCGTAAGCTGCTGGCGGCGACAATGGGGTGATTGCTCGGGCCGAACGCTTTATATTCCCTGGATGGGTGACACTGCCTACGCTGTGGCGGCGGCATTTCGCCATTGCGGCCAGGATGCGCGCGTGCTGCCAATCGCCGATGAAGAAACCCTTCGCTGGGGACGAAAGTACACCTCCGGCAGGGAATGTCTGCCCTGCATTATCACCGCTGGTGATATGCTCAAAAAGGTTACAGAAGGCGGTTTCGAACCGGAAAGGGCTGCTTTCTTTATGCCGAGTACCAACGGTCCGTGCCGATTTGGACAGTACAGCTGTTTGCAGCGCCTGATACTCAAGCAGGTTGGTTTGCCGGATACAGTTCCCATAGTGGCGCCCAACCAGGATACCGGCTTTTATGAAGAGTTGCAGCGCTTCCGCAAAAACCCTACACGGTTGGCCTTTACCGGTGTTGCCGCAATCGATTTACTTTTCAAGGCGCTGCTGAGGATAAGACCGTACGAGCAGCATCCGGGCCAGGCTGATCAAACCTACCAAGAATGTCTTCAGCAAATAGTCGCCGCTATCGAGGCCGGCATCAGCCAAAAAAAACTCGTCCGGGAAATGGAAATTTGCGCCGCCCAGTTGTCCGAGGTCACGCTCGACGACACCCAAAGGCGCCCCCTGGTCGCTGTGGTTGGTGAGATTTACATACGCAATCATGCCTTCGCAAACGACAATATTATACGCCAGCTTGAACAACTCGGCGCTGAGGTGAATTTGGCCAGCGTCAGTGAATGGCTTTACTATACTAACCTGATAAGAAAGCTCACCGCTCGCAGGCAACGCAGACCAAAACCATATCTGCAGAACTTAATCAAGGATTATTTTCAGCATAAGATTGAAAAACTCCTGGCAGTTCCCCTCCAGAAGCATTTTGGTCCACTTGCTGAGCGTGACGTCAGCGAGACTATTAAAATGGCCTCACCATATCTGCACAAATCTTTCGAGGGCGAAGCTATTCTGAGTGCCGGCAAAATGGTGGAAATGTATCATCATGGCGCCGTCGGTGCCATCAGTGTGGGGCCTTTTACGTGTATGCCGTCTAATATTGTAAGTGCCTTGACACGCCGGTTGAGCAGGGACTGTGGCGGCATACCCATCATAAACATTAGTTACGACGGCCAACAGGACCCCACGCTGCAGACCCGTCTGGAGGCCTTTATGCACCAGGTTCGCAACTTCAGGCACCACAAGATTGAAGTACCCGCCAGCCTTTCGCCGGTGAATTGAATGTCTGGATTAGTTTGTCTGTTTGGGGGTAATAATGTTTAACGGCTGGAAACGGTCCACCACCTATTCAACTTTGCCGACGCGGATGCGAAGGCCCAGGTCTAACGAGATTTTCTCATCAGCCTTGGGTTTTATGGAACCGGCGTCATCCTTACGATTAGTGCCTGCGCTATATACCGTATAACTTTCTTCATCGCGGTTGTACAAAAGATTTTTACCTGTAAATGGGTCCAGCGAAATCGAGTCGATATATGTAGGCGCGAGGTCATCTAAAGAACCCGGCAGTTCGCCGGTACCATGACGATATCGCTCGATTGCAACGGCAAGCGCGGTACAGCGCACCGCCGTAAGAGCAGCAGCGGTCAATTGAGTAATGTTAGTTGCACTTGTCATCAGCCTGTTGCGCTTCTTAGTCGCCTCAGACATATTACCAACTATTATATCCAATGGCCCCGGCCAGGGTTGACGAGAAGTGGTTATTAACCGGGCCATATCGCGAAAATACCCACGTGCTTTTTGCCGCAGCCGCAGACGTCCCCCAAAAGAGCCCGGCAATGATATACGTTCCGGCAAATTCGGGACTTCACCCTGCAGAAATTGCGAGACAATGTTTTCAGGTATCAGATTCCTTCCAATTTCCATCTGGTAAACTCGCTCAGCTAAAAGTGTTCTTTCCAGAACGTTTGCCGGGATTGTTTCCGACAGTACCTTCTCCAGCTTCGCCAACGACTCATCCGAGGGGCGGCCACGTTCCAACAACACGTGGATATCTTCACATGCTAAACCTACAAATCCTGTTTTGATTGTATTCAGTATCATAGTGGGGTGGGAATCAAATATGCGCATCATTTTCAACATGCTTATGGCCGAGTTTGCCGCCGCATCATCCTCGCCTCGTAAAATCAAATCCAATGTCCGCAGAGATAACAAAAAAGTGGCTGTCTCCACACGCTTCAAACGCGTTTTACACACTTCTATTCCCTGCCTGATGCCGATGTCGAAACTCGATAAAGCCAAGCCTGCTCCTTTGTCGAACTTTTCAAATATCGGTTCAGAAACAGCCAGATTTTGGGTGACCGAATCACGCAGGTCGTTAGGTAACTGGTTAGTCGGCAGAGAGCTTATATTTTGCCGATAGAAAGTATTAACACGCTGCAGATTTGGCAAGCTGGCCGGACCTATGCTCATCAGTGCCTCGATATAGTAGCGTGCCGCATCCTCTTGGGTGGTGCTCTCGGGGGGGTTGGCCTTTGCCAAATCAGAAAATGTCAGTGGCTCGCCCGCCTCGCTGATCTTGACAATCTCAGCGCCCAATCTCCTTCCCACTATGTAGCTTGCCAGTATCACAAGCCCCAGCAGCACCATTGCCGTCAGCACTAACCAGAGCAATATACGGCGCCACCGAGGTAAAGAATGTTTTTGCTCCAATGTCTCAATCATAGTATAGTGCTCCCAGTTGAATTTTCCCGTCTGTCCTGAGCAAAGTCGAAGGGTTTGCTCGCGGCCGAGAGCCTTCATCCCGGCTCGCCGGGAATCCACACGCGCCGAATTTTTTACCCTTAAGGGTATTCACCATGCAAATCTGTTAATCGCACCGTTTCGGCTCAACGCACGAAAAACAAATCTGAGGCTATTATATTTGCCAAGCCGTGCCGTGTCAACAAGTTACCGGCAATCTGTAAAAGGCCGGTACATCAGATTTTTTTGCCGAACTTGGCCCTGTTCGCTCTACTTCCCAACGTCCTGAGAAAGTCCGATAAAAGCTGCTTTATACCTATACGCCTTTACGCCGTCTTTGTCATTATCGGCTATATGCCCCTGTCTCATTTCATCTTTTCATATAAACCCAGGTCAAATATTAAAATTCCCCTTCCTACCCCGGCTGGGTCCCCTTCTCTGGCGAACTGAAACGCCATATACCCCCCGTCGTCGCTTATTACGGGATTGGTGCCCTTGTAGCCGGCATAGTCGGCGAAAAAGGTGAGCCTTTCTGTGCCGCCCGAACCATCCAAGGCCAGCTTGTAGATATCGATATAATCCGTGCCTTTGCGACTGTGCCTGTCACACTCAACCGTTGTATGTTCACCGTCGGCGAAAATGCCCTCCGGCTCATCATACTGCCCAGGCGCCATCGAGTAATTGGTCACCCTGCCCGTTTCGATATCCAGCCCCATGACCTCCGAGCCCAGATAACCATACGCGCTGAAGATAAGCTCATCCTCATCCGGCGGCCGAAAATTTTGTGCCTCAAGCTCGCAATCAAACGGCAAATCCCGCACGTCTAAAATCTTCTTCTTGTTGGCCATTCTGGGTGCGCTGCCTTCGTAAACAATATCAGCCATATAGAACGCCCCACCCTGCGTCCATGCTATAGTCATGCGCCTCCGTGATACGGCCGGGCCTTCCGAACAATGCTCACCTAACGGCGTCGGCTCCCCCGACAGGTCCTTCTTCAAAACCCACAGCTCCGCATTCTCCTCGTCCCTGCTTGGCCACGGGTCGGTAGCGTCGAACCGCCGAGATCCCGAAAGCAGAATATCGCCGTTACTCAGGTAGAGCGCCCGCGTATAGCCTTCGTGAAAGTAGCGGTGCGTCATCGGCCGAAGGACATTCGTCTCTAAGTCGATTTCATACACATCCCCGAACGTCTTTTCGATAAACAGTATCCGCTTACCGTCGTGCGACCAGTCCGCCCGCTGACCGAAGTGCGTCACCTGCCTTATATACACCGGCAGCTCATCCATCGGCGAAACACCCTCAGTTTCGCCCGGCGCCCACAACGAACCCCCCTGACAACCACAAAGAACCAACACCATTATAGCCAACAATAATACTGCAATAATTTCCTGTCGCATGACTTTCTCCTGACTATCAACTAAATATCGAAGATCCGGCGAAGCTTTAGCGAAGACGGACTAACGACTAAACAGCTTTTTAATAGCCATGTTTGCCATCTCGTTATGGTCAAAAGCCATTTCCGGCAGTTGCTCCACATCGAACCATCTTACCTCCTCCGCGTCATCGCCCGCCTTTATCTTGGGCTGTTCTCCTTCGACCATCCCCATAAAGGCAATACTTATCTGTCGGCCTCGTGGGTCTCTGCCGCAGGTGCCGAACGTACGCATCTGCTCTAACTTCACCCCGCAAAGGCCCGTCTCTTCAGCTAATTCCCTCGCGACAGCCTCCTCCAACTCCTCATCCATCTCCACGAACCCGCCCGGAAACGCCCATTTGCCCTTGAACGGCTCCTTTTTACGTTTGATAAGCAGCACCTTCGCCTTGCCCTCGCTCAGCAAAAACACCGCTGCATCAACCGTAACCATTGGCCGAGGCCACTCATATACATATTTGCCTTTTACCGCCATACAATGGATAAGTATATCGCTTTCGACCTAAATTAGCAAGAAAACTGTAGTATGTGCCGGGTGCCACCCTTTTCTCCGAAAAGGGTGCGTTGCCATCCAGTATCGACGGGTGGCAGCCTCAAATCCGAAGGATTTGGGGATGGTCTTATTCGCTCCACGAGTCACGAAACACGATTCACGAGCCCCGATTCACGAACCACCAACCACGCATCACGAGAACCGAATACGCCCCGCATCTACTTTGCCTGAAAATTTAGTGCAGGGGGAGGGGGAAAAGAGTTATCTGTCCCAGAATTTTCTATCCGTTGAGCATTAAAATAAAAAGTCTGCTATCCTATTCTTCTATATCATTCTTACGCTTTCTTTGCCTCTCCTCTGTCGAATATGCAATACCTGTAAGTCTTGACGAAATCATGTCTAAAATCTTTCTCAGTGGAGTTTCTCCTTTGCGGAAAAAGCGAACCCCCAAACTCTGAATATACTTGATTACTTCTGGATTAGTAACCACACTTATACAAAAAACATCGCATTTTGGAAATTGTTCTCTTATTTCTTCACAAAGAAGGATACCTGTTTCATGACTGGTTGTTTTTCCCTCAAGAGAATCACCTGGAGGCATCATGATGTCTACCGTAACAAAATCTATATTATACAAGTCCAGAAGATCCAGTGCCTCTTCTCCAGTTGATGCAGTTAATACCTTGTGTCCTTGATGCTCTAATGCATCCTTTAGCGGTTCAATAAAGCCTTGTTCGTCATCTATTATAAGGATTGTTTTTCTTGACATTTTTTTCTCCGCCTTTGAGCTACTTGGCTGGAAAACTCACTTTAAAGAAAGTTTCACCCGACGGTTTTGAGGTGGCTTCTATTTTTCCATTATGTATATTTATAATTCTTTCTGCAATGTAAAGCCCGAATCCAGTACCTGCTGGGTGTCTGTTTATAGCACGATGACTCCTAAAACTTCGACCAAATATTTTATTAATATCTTCTTCGGGGATTCCAATCCCGTTGTTAGAAACCTGTATTGTAATCAACTTAGTGTTTTTATGGTCAATCCTAGATATCCAAATATTGGAATCTGTGTTTGAGTATTTGATTGCGTTTTCAATAATATTGCTAAAGACTTGGCTTATTAAAGATTTTATTACCATAACTTCAGATTGCTTTCGAAAGCTCTCATCATTAACATATATATTAATTCCTTTATCCCAACCCAATGGTTGAAAATCATCGGCAAGATTTATGAGCAACTTCTTCAGGTCAACAATTTCCAAAGGTTCTCTCAACGACTTTAGAGAATGGTCTGCTTCTAGATTGGACATCAGTACGAAATTCTTTGCCAGATGTACAGCAATAGTCGCTTGTGAGTAAATGGATCTTAATACCTTTTGCGCACGAACAGGTGTCATTCTCCCAGCCGTCAAATTCTCTATATGCCATTTTATGGCATTTAGTGGTGCAACAAGCTGGTGAGAAATGTTTTGCAAGTACTCGATCTGTTCGCTCAGTACCTGCCCCAGCTGTGTATCCAAGACCTCCACTCTTTTTTCAAGCTTATCCACATCTTTTTTAAGTTCATCTATTTCTGCGCCAGTACTTTCAGGACACATTATCTATCTCCCTTCTTATGGACTCTCCAGCGCTTTCAACACCATTGTTTATGTCTATATATACAAGACCTTCTATATCGCTCGGTAAATCCAAATTCCCCTTGTGCAAGAGTATTACACGTCCTGATTTTCGTCCCAAAGTGCCCATGAAGTAGCCCATTTCAAATATAACGTTTTGACGTGCCCTTCTCTTCTCTGAATTTGCAGTATCATGCCCACAAAATTTATCATCAGGCGTGAGTAATACAAATACAACGCTAGCTTTTACGCCCATAAACTCTAATTTCTCTATTATCGTTCTACCTTGTGAAGGTTGTTCGTGTAGGACTAACGGCTCAGTCATATGTAGTGTGTTTTGTAAATAATTCTTTAGCGCAAGTTTCTCAGACTCATCATGCCCATGAACAATGAAAGCCTGAACCTCAGGCTTTTTCTCAGGCTCTCCAAGTATTCCTTCGATACGCGATGATATCTCATGCGCAGAAGAATATGAATACTTACTAATGAAAAATGAGTTTTGGTCACTTTTCAAAACGTCTATAACTTCACCCTCTCGAGCAACCGAAAATACTATCACTGGTAAGTTCTTTTTTTTACCACGAATTTTCTGCAAAACTCCCATCCCTGTACGAAACCCACCGCGTGCCTCTACTTCAGACATTATATCAGGGCGTTCCATCATCAGATCAAGTACTACTAAATCACACTTGATAAGCTCCTCAAGATTTTCTAAAGCATCTTCGGCATTTTTGTATCTTTTGACGTTGTGCCCCCTTAACTTCAAATGGTCTACAAGCGCCTCAATAGCAAAGTCATCATCAACTATATGAATCGTACTCATTTTTTAACCATTAATCATAATTGTCAAAATCTTTACTGATTCCATCTATTCTGATTTACTATCAGGTTTTTCCCTGCCCTTTCAAAAAGAGTTTATCTCAACCACGACACCTACAATTCACCCACTTTCCCTCAAACCAACAATCCAAAACTAAACTATCTGTAAATAAAACATAACTTTTCACCAAGTAATTTCATTAATATCTTTTGCCCTTTCTTTATCGTAGAAAACATCTTTGTAGACAGTCCAATAGTAATTGAATATCTTCTTATGGTGCCTTTTCAGGATTACGTAACAAGGCCTCCATTCAGATTTAGGCTCATATACCACAGTTGTAAAAACCATTTTTCCAAATGATTCCTCTGGATCCACAAACGTAATGCTCAGAGGAACCATTACCGTTCGTTTTGCTTCTAATCCACTAATCTTTTTCTTTTTTGCTTCCTTCAACCATTCCCAAAGAGTTTCCACTGACTCTTGAAGATGTTTTTTATACTTTCTTGCTGTTACTTCCTGCCACGTTCTAACTGCATAAGCTTTGCACGGGTCACACACCATGATTTGGACGGTCCTGTCCTTCATGCTTTTTCCACCATTCGTCAAAAAATCGAAAATTAGTCGCCTGTGATTATCTTTGTTGAGGTCACGGGTCAAAAAGAAAAGATTTTGTCCGCTGACGAAAATTTTTCTCTTGGTGTCTGAAAGCAATTGTTCAAAACCAAAGGGAGAATCATCGATCTGTTCCCCGATCATCGTTAGATATACTGAGTCACAATCTAATGCTTTTTGTAACCTCATCTTTCCATCACTTAAAAGGTATGACGGAAATTCAGTTGTTCGCTCTATTTTCCTTATACTTCTCTGAAGCTCTGTCCACAATTTATTAAACCTTACCTCCAACTCAGACAAATTGTTTTTCGAATCCCCTAGCTCGTTGTTTAGACTCTTTACCAATCTATAAAAATCGTTTCGCTCAAAGGTAGTTGCTTCAAATAGTTCAAGTGGCCCCTTCAACTCGCTTGTCTCCATGCCTACAAGAAAAGGATACACTTTACTCCTTCCAAAAGCTTTTGACAGGGCGCCTGTTTCAAATAATACCCAGGGAGCAACACAATTTTCTCTCATAAGGCAGATTATCCCCACATTATGCCTTTCCAGACTCTTTTGAATCTGGTCGAACCAAACATTCCCTTTTGCAATGTCCTCATCAGATATCCAAGGCTTCACACCATCGATTATTTTTGGAAGATACTTATAAAGAATTTGCGCCACTCTGCGGCTTCTTTTCCCAGACCAACCTAAAAATACCTTAACTATGTCGAGCCTCCCTGTATAAATCTGCAACAGCTTGCTAATCCATCAATTAAGATTAGACTTTCCATTAAGCATCTTTCGACTTGTCCCAATCAAACGTAATACTCGGCCACCGCCCATGACGAGTTTTTTCCTTCTTACCCTGAGCGAGACCCCGCCGAGTCGAAGGGTTTATCCCGCACTATTTAAATAGCATCCCGGCCTGCCGGGATTCCATATTCGGCGTTCGGCGTTGAGTTTACCCTGCCTGCCGTGAGCATAGTCGAACGGAGCCTGTCGAAGGAATGTTCTATATTCGATATTTTTCAAGCCCGTTTCCTATCCCTGAGTTTTACTCCATCCGTTCCTGCGATAATCCGTAAACCAAAAAGATATATTAACAATAACTGTAAGTATGGCTTCTGTCAAGACATTTTCTGCTAAATAAGTGAAGCGAAAGCCCGCACCAATCTACCAGATATACTACTTCTCCATTTTAATCCACCAATTGCCTCAAATCAACACCCTTTTTTATATATTTAAGTGATTATAATTCTTTTGATCGCGGTTTGATCCTTCCGCCCTGAAGGCCGTTCGGCTCAGTACAATTCATGCCATAGGTAGGCGGCCTTCAACTTGGCTTCACCTTGGATGCTTCGCCATCCAACGGGCAACGATTGCAGGCCGTGCACATGCTTGCATAGTAATCGGCCTGCAACCTTGACCGACAAGCGGTTTTGAAAAACCGCACCCCTGAAGCCAAAACTAAAATCAGTGTAAATCAGTGAAATCTGTGTCTAAAAAAATAAAAACAGTTAAATTCCACCAACTCAAAACTCAAACCTAAAAACTAAGAACTCACTTTTGCTTCACCCCGTCTGCCCTGCCAGACGCCAGGCAAAGTTGCAGTCTGCGTTTATGCTCGCATAATAAGAAGCCGGCGATTTTGACTGCTAAGCGGTTTTGATAAACCGCACCGATGAAGCCAAAAAAATCCGTGTTTATTTATGCCACAGCTTGCACCACAGGTGGTATTTATGCCCATGCGACTTAGGTAATAGGTATCCGCGAAATCAGCGTCCATCTGTGGCTACTTTTAATTGAATCTTTGTTCTCTCTGTACCCTCTGTGGCCAAATCAAAATTAAAATCCTGTAAATCCCGTCTAATAAAATCTGCGCAAACTTGTGCCATAGCTTGCACCACAGGTGGTACTTGTGCCCAAGGTACTTGACGAAGTGGGCTTGTCGAACTTAGCCCATGCGGA
>JGI10211J14876_10001256_pt1 | contig 11162 bp, 16 predicted proteins | sample Etolagsediment_FD_14876 | JGI IMG/M metagenome (IMG submission 14876)
ACTGTTCCATCTGTCTTCGGCAATATATCTGACAAATGCAAAAAATCATCAGTGGCATTTGACCGATCTTGATCTAATGATAAACTTGTATTAAGAGCTTTTTTTCTATTCTGAAAACTAGATTTTAAAAGGGTAGATAAATGCCTCCTTATACACAAAACAGCAAACTTATCAAATGGATAAGGCTCTTCTTTTGACCCTTTTGTTTTGTCATAATCGGGAATAGCTTTGAATCTTAAAGCATATAAAGCTTCTTGCAATATATCATCACGATTACACCCTGGTATAAAAAATTGTCTTATTATATAATTGACCTTAGGCTTTATTCTATCTTCAATTTCATTATAAGCATCCTCCTTACGAGGCTTATAACCAATACCTCTAACTATCTCTACCAAATCATAATATTCCAACTCGCCTATAGGCCCTTTTACCCTCTTTGAGGATTCACGCTTGTTGGATTTAGTCATTCAAATGACTCCTTATACATATTGATATCACATAATAATATCGACATATGTAATAAAAAGTGTTTAATGACTACTGTTTAGGTTTCCTCTTTTCTGCCATTATTGATTCTATGGCAAATTTATTCAATAATTGTTGAGGATTTAAACTATACTCTAATCCAAAAGCAACATGAGCCATCAAATTCATAATTGTAAGAAGCAAATCTCCACTGATACGTCCTGCTTGATGAGATAATCTTTTTACTTCTATATCGCTAAAATCAAAAGATGATAGATCTGAACGACACGCTTTAACTACTAATAAACTATTTAAATGCTCATAAATACCATCTACTACTAACCTTGCCTCTTTCCCATCTCTTAACATCTCATTAATAGATTGATAACATTTTACAGCATTGCAATCTATGATACCACTGATTAGATCAAAGTAGTGCTTTTCATTAACAACTCCCATAGCATCTCTTGCATCTTTTTCTGTAATACTCCCATCTCCAACAAAATTTACTACTGTCTGCATATTCTGCAAAGCACTTCTTACAGATCCTTTAGAATATTTAGCCATAACAGACATAGCTTTGTCTTCACAATCTAAACCTTCAGCCTCAGCAACTCTTTTAAGTAAAGGAAGCATCTCTACCCAATTAACCTTATTGAATTTCCACGAAACACATCTGCTATGAATGGTAGGTTTAAATGATTGAGGCTCAGTAGTACAAAGAATAAAGCGAGCGAAATCAGGAGGCTCCTCAATCATCTTTAAGGATGCCTCAGCAGCTGCCCCGCTAAGCCGATGTGCTTCATCAAGAATAACATACTTAACCTTACATTCTATAGGCGAAGAATATAAATTTTTATGAATTTCTCTAATATCATCAACCCCTCCACTACTTCCAGCATCTAATTCAAGAACTTCATTTGACTCTCCAGCAAAGATAGCTTGACAATTTTCGCAAGTTCCACAAGGATCTTTACCCTTACCAGTGCAATTCTCAGTAGCAGCTACAATCCTAGCAACAGTGGTTTTTCCACAACCATAATTTCCAGCTAATATATACGCATGATGAAGAGTTCCTGATTTAAAAGCATTCTCAAAAGCCCGAACAACTACGGGTTGACCAATAACCTCTGAAAGCTTAGTAGGTCTGTATTTAAGAGCTAAAGAATCTTTAACTGACATAATCTATTCTCCTTAATTTCTCGCCAGCAACAATATCTATTTCAGAAATAAGAGCAAGTTGCTGCTGTTCTATAGACATCTCCCTATTATCTAACACACACACTTTGTCTTTGCGAGCTGATTCAAAATCATAATCATCCAAAGCAGTTTCGCTCTCGTGATTATCTGTCTCACACACATTTCTTAACAATCTAACAATAAATCCACCATTACTTATTACCCCGTTTACTTCGCTAGGAAAACGCACATCAGATATGATAGCAACATCTGGTTTCACTCTCAGTATTTCTCTAAAGGTAGCATTGACCCAAATATTATCATCAAAATAATGTCGAAACAAATCTGTTCCTACAACTTGCATAATCTCTCTGGCTGTCATCGGACCCTTAGGAAGAATATGCCTACACACTTCTCCATTAGAAGCATATTCTTCTCCAAGCCTGTTGTGATATCTGATTTCTCTTGGAAGATTTTCCCATAAATAGACAGTAGGAGAATCTTTTTGTTCATTTGTCCCATAACATTGTTCGTATTCTATCCCCAACACATCTATACAAATTTTCTGCTTCAATGCATCTGCAAAACTAAATGTTTTAATACCATTCGGAAGTTCAAAATTTTCAGATAGATATTCTATGATATGGTCACTAGCCGTGTTTTTACCAGATTGTTTTTTACCCGACAAACCAATAATCAAAGTTTCCATATTTAAACCTTCTTAATGTAATACATCGTTTTTCCTTGAAGTTCCTGATGATTAAGCTTTGTAATCTCATTCTTTTTAATGTCTTTAGCGAACCAAGCAATCTCTTCATTTCTTTTAACTGAAGTGTTCCCTAGATAGAATCTAACTTGATGTTCTGGGACATCTTCTAAAGCAACAGTATCCACTTCTTTCTCTGCTACTTTATATATAGTCTTGTTTGCCCCAACAATAGGACCTCCATAATAATATTTAGCATCAGCATCCTCTGTATTAATTAAAACCAGGAATGCCTCCCAAGATCTTTCTCGATCATCGGTAGTCAAAGCATTGTTTACATTAATATCTGTAACAGCAGCTTTACCCTGTTTAATCAAATCCTCAACATTCTCTGAAGTAGCTATAATGCTCACTTGTCCATATTCATCTCTTGATAACAATTGAAATTTACTCATTTGTTTACTCCTTAATCCTAGAATTAACCCATTCAATATCCTTATCAAGAATATTGGGCACATTAGAATCATCTAAATAATCAATAGTGTTAAATGTGCGAAACATTGAACCATAACCCTTTATGTCCATAGGAATTACCTTGCCTTCATCAGTTTCATCTTTTGGAACCCCATGAAGCACCTCTGCAACAAGTAACAATTTTTGAGAATCATTGAACGAGTCCCAGTCATTCTGATGCAGAGTGACATACCATTTATAAGTACAATGTAGAGCTATCGGCATTTTTACAGCGTCAAGTCTCCATAGACTTCTCTTGCCTTCAGGTCTTTCTTTATTAACAACATTTACACAACAAATCTGATCAACATTAATACCATAAAATTGCTCAGGATATTTTTCTACAACTTGAACTGCCATAGAATTAAACTCTTCATTAACTTCGTATACTGGTTTTTCTTTAGCCATCTTGGATTCTCCTTATATTTTAATCCATCTATCATCAAACGTAATTTTTCCTTTATGTAGCAGTTTTAAATGTTCAACACATTCTGCAACATTTTCAAATACTTCATCTTCATTAAAAATTGAAACTAACCATGAAGGAATGTCCCACTTACTCTGACCTGGAGCCATAATCGCAAGCAATGGTTTTCTTTGATCTTCAGCGGTAAATAACTCATCATAAGTCCCGCACATATGACAATTCACATCAATCCATACTACAAATAAATGACAAGTATCAACCATTCTCAAGTCTATATGTCTGAAATACTGAGCCTGTTGTTTTGCCATTTCCCATTTTCCATCCTTCATCAACTTTTTTACTCTATCTTTTTCTTCTCCAACTTCTGAACCAAGCCATTCTGGTTTATCAGTAGGATCTAAAAAATCTACAGGAAGTTTGTTTAATCTACATCTTTTCTTAAAATCTTTTCTCCACATAATACCATCATCATCTACCCTATCAATTGGTCCTGATAAGTAAATTTTTACCCCATCTAGATCTTCCATCATTGACATATACTATGCCCCTTTCTGCTAATCATAATAATATAATATATTATACTGTATTTTTTTCACTTTACAATAAAATTCCCTAAAAATAAAAAATTATTCATCCTCTTCCTCTTCGTCCCAATCATCTTCATCAATTACCCATCTATCAACTTCAGGATATGGAACTTTATCAGGATCAGAAAAGTTATATACTACTTTTTCATAAGGAGCTCCCCAATAACACCCTTCAACAGTGATTGTATCATCATATTCTTCTTCATATTCTCTAACTTCAATCCAACAAAATCCACAACCTGCCAAAGCTCCTTCTGGATAATAAACATGTTTCTTTTTCTCTGTAAGATTAAGACAAACATAACCTTGATAATCTTCTCCGCATAAGAGGTAATCATTGCCATTCTGATGATTTATAAATCTAGACCACCATGTACCATAATTTCTACGAATTATAAATAATTCTTCATTTGTCTTAACAAGAGTAATTATTCCTTCAATGTAATCCCAATACCCTTTTCCATTATCAAGATGTCTGATATTTATTCGATATTTACCACAAGGAGAAATTTCTTCAAAAACAGCTGGCTTGAATTCATTTTTTTCAAACAATTCATCAACACTTTTTCTTATTTTTAAATATCTTTCATCATTAGCAAAATTTTCTTTACTATTCATTACAACTGGTTTTTCTTTACTCATTATTTTCTCTCTTCTTGCATTTTTCACAAATACTTTCCCATGTTTCGCGCGAATAGTCTGAATCAGGTAAACTCATCCTATGAATGGCTTTTTCATTTCTTAAATCCTCACAAGAGATAAAACGGCCACACAAATCACATTTGATTTTGCTACTCTTCTTTATCATTGAACAAAAACACTTAACCTTTCTTTTTTTCCCATTTCTTCCACTTCTTCTTCTTTTCGAAAACTATTTCTTCTCCACTGTCCTTATCATAGAAACCTTTACAATCCTCACTTTGATTCCAATTCTTACAGCCAAGATACTCCCACCCCTTCTTACTCGTTCTCTTCAAAAGGGCTTCTCCGCAATTTGGACATACAAATTCGCTTTCTTCCAATTCTACCTTAGGTTTTTCGTATGGTTCACCATTCTCCCCTATCTGACATTTATAATCACACTTATTTTCTTTATTAGATCTATTACTACAGCTATAAAAGGGACCATACTTACTAAACTTTTTAACTAAAAACCCCTCACCGCAACGTGGGCAAGGATAATCTGTTTTAGCCTTGTCTTCTTTAATACTTTTGGCCCTACTTAAATCTCCCGAAAGTCTTTCCCAGAATTCTGTTAACACTTCAACTTTATCAGCTTCTTCCTGCGCTATCTCATCTAATTTAGTTTCAAGGTCAGAAGTAAAACTAAGATTCACAAAACAAAAATCAGTTTCAACTAAAAAATCAGAAACTCGAATACCCATTTCAGTTGCATATAAAGTATTTTTCTTCTTCTCAATATACTTTCTAGCTAATAAAGTTGCGGGAATAGAAGCAAAAGTACTTGGTCTGCCAATTCCACGTTTTTCAAGTTCTTTGACAATTGAAGATTCTGTATAATGAGGAGGTGGACTAGTAAATTTTTGTTCAGTTTTCACGGATATACATTTAAGCTCTTCTCCCACCTCAAACTCTGGTAATTCATTATCTTCTGATAATCCATAATTCCAGCATTTCTTAAACCCATCAAAAAGCACTTTGCTCCCAGTTGCTCCAAAAATATATTTATCGCATTGGAAATCTACACTCTTTCCCTCTGTCTCATCTTCTCCATTTGAGAAGCCACAGTTCTCTTCCATATAATCTTATAGAGTTTTTGTTGGTCTGCCCCAGCAACGCTCTCTACATTTAAATCTGTAACTCTCACGGCTTCATGGGCTTCCTGAGCATTCTTCTTACTTGAATAAACATTTGATTTAGAAGGCAGATAATCACTACCATATTTATTTGGAACTGTATCTCTTATACTACTAATAAATTCAGGTACAATATGAGTAGAATCTGTCCTAATATAAGTTATAGAGCCATTTTCATATAAAGATTGAGCTATTTGAGCAGATTTTTTAGACCCCCAGCCGAAAATGGAAGAAGCAGATTGATACATTGTAGAAGTGGTAAATGGAGCATAAGGTTTAGTCATTTTCTCTTTTGTATCATATTTAGATACTTTCCATTTCTCTTTCTTAAGTATATTACAGATAGTATTAGCCTCTATCTCATTAGGAATATCAAGAGGTTTAGGAACTTTTATAGTAGCCTTAACTCTTTCTCCGTCATCCCTTTCAAGCTCAACTTCAATCGGCCAATACTCTTGAGGAACAAAAGCATTAATTTCCTTCTCTCGCTCTGCTATAATTCTAAGAGCCGCACTTTGCACTCTACCAGCAGATTTTCCACCTGTTGCCTGTTGGGTAGGAAATGAGGTTTTATATCCGCACAACCTATCAAGAATTCTTCTCGTTTCATAACTGTCAACCATAGCATGATTTATATTACTTGCATTAGCTATCGCTGATAGCACTGCTGATTTTGTGATCGAATTAGTTACTGCCCTTTTAAAGTCTTTACCAGAAGGAAGAATAGATGCTATGTGATGGGCAATACCTTCTCCCTCTCTATCCTCATCTGTCATTATATAAATAAGATCTGCTTTTTTAGCTTTAGCCTTAATATTCTTTATTACATCTCCCTTGCCAGGAATAGTTCCATATTTAGGTTCAAAATTATTCTTTACATCAACATTTAAACCTTTAGCAGGCAAATCTCTAATATGTCCAACTGAAGCACAAACCTCATAATCTTTTCCAAGAAATGATTTTATTTTCCCTACTTTATTCGGGGATTCTACAATAACTAAGTATTTTGGCATGAATTACTCTTATAGTCTAAAGTTTTTTCTTTATTGCTATAAATAGCAAAAAAAGACACAGACTCATCTATATGATGAGCCTATGTCTAAAGTACACTAAGCCACCTGAATTGGGAGGTCTTCAAGACGAACATCTGAAGTTGGCAGAGACTGGATGTAAGATCCATATTCTCCGCGATAGACCGAGACTCCTTCAACCTTACCTGATTTTGCAAGCTTAACAGCTTCAGCACGGGTGTACCATTTACCACCAATTTTATAACCAGTGGTATGACGTTTTGTATTTACACGTCTCATTTGTACTCTCATAATAAATCTCCTAAAAAAAAAGTACTAATAATTACTTATAATAAGATAATACCATATCGTTTTTCACTTTTCAATAATAAAATATTTTTTTATTAAACTAGTTAAAGGAAAGAAAGACAGGAGCCGAAGCCCCTGTCTATTGCTCCCTACTCCCTAATCCCGATAAAACCCCCCGCAATACCAGCGATATTGCACCATGCAATCTCGGACATATGCTGAGGAGTAACAAGCTCAGGACTTGACGAAACAGTAGCTTCGCCCTTCAAAAAAGGATCTTCTTGAGCTCCGTAACGAGGTCCGAATACACCATTCACTTTCAACCGATCATAAGCGGCTGAAAAATGATTGTTGTACGAAGACATGCCAAGATGTTTTGCCAATGAACGAGATGAAGGATTAACACCCTCCATAAAAGCCAACAGCATACAAACTCCCAGGCAACCTTCCCATTCTCTTCCTCTAAGATGGTGAAGATCTTCCACATTACAGATATCTTTTACGATAACTCCATACTTTTCTACATTCTCTGGAATGTACTTCATAGGTTATAATCTCCTACAAATTAAACAATAACTAGTTTATTAAAACGTTCATCATAATGTAAACAATCTGCAACTATTGTTGTATAAGATTGCCACACTTTATTTCTATCAGGTTTATCAGGAAGAATAGATACTTTCCTAGATTCTTCGGCTATAGCTCTTGTTTCTTTATAAATCTTCTCTAATTCTTCTTTCGAAAATTCTCCCTTCCTAATTTTTAACAACAACTTAGCATTAGGTCTGGGAAAAGTGATATATCCTGTTTTCATTAATTCTGTAAGTTGAGTAACAAGTCTGATAGAATGAGCAGCACTTTTTACACAATATCCATATTTCTCTACTTGAGCTTTTCTCTTAGAGCCTAAACCAGAAACAGAAGAAATCACTTTTACAGGACGATCTTTGTATAATAGACGAATTATTTCATCCATAGAATCTCTATCAGGGTGAAAAGTATTTCTGACATGTTGTATAACTTCATCCTCAGTATGAGTTCGTTTTTCTCTCACTGCTTTAGTCCCCATTGCCTTTCTCCACTCACTCACACTGTAACCCATAATCCTGTTAAACACAGCATTACTAATCATATATGGTCGTAAAGCTAAAACTCTTTCTCCAATAGCAGAACAGGTAACTATATGAGGCTTACCAGCAAAAAGCAATTCTGTGCATTGAGGGTCGCCTTTCATCACTAAACTAATGAATCGATGAACACTAAAAACCTTATGATCTCCCTCTAATTCTCTACATTCAAATTTCTTAACTCCAAAAAGATATTCCATTGGAGGAAGAACAAAACCTCTGAGATCATAATCAGATGTGGGCAGATTTGTACCATACAATCTGCTACCAGATTCGGCTAAAAAGTCAGGTTTTTCTACTGCTTTTTCTAAAGCTTTTTCAGCATTCATTATCGTCACCTTTATTACATCAATTTCTTAAATCCATTTCTAAAATGAATTATACAGCAAAAGGTTTTCACTTTCAAGTGAAAAATTAGGATTTTAAGAAAAATAGTCAGATATTCATAAAGTTATGGAAATATCTGCCCTAAATCAGGAATCTCATCTTCAAGATATTCTATATCAAGAAAATCATCCTCTACATCAAATATATCTTCCTTACTAGGTCTAACAGTAAAAACTACCTGAGTTTTCATTTCTGTTTTAGAATATGGTAAATCTAAATCTTTAATAGTGTTTTCTATAGAAGCAGAATCCACCATTTCTACAGCAAATGTTTTAGGTTTTCTATTTAACTGTATCTTATTTAAAATAGGATAAATTTTATCCATAGACAATTTAGCTCTTCTCTTTCTTTTCTTATTTTTTTTAACAGTTTTTTTCTTAGATTTCTTTTTTGCAACCTTTTTATTTACTGTTTTTTTCTTAGTTGTTTTCTTCTTGGCAACTTTCTTATTAGATTTTACCATTTTAGTTTTCACTTTTCCACTCTTTTTTTTCGTTTTTTTTGCCATTTTTTTACTCGAAATAAGAATTATAAATATCCATCACTTCCCATGCTAATTCAGGAATACCTCTAGGCTTATTACCACTTAAATTGATTAAATCCCATAACAAAGTACTTGTTAAAGTATAATGATCATATTCGCCTTTAATATCTCTACTATCAGTATGATAAGTATGAGAATAGTCTCTCTCTTGTCTAACTGTAGCTTCCCCATAAACTACTGAACAAGGATGTTTGTGTTGAAACAGATAAGAACCCCAATGGTCATCTTGTCTACCGACTCCAGGAATACACATATAATCTTTTAAATATTTTGCATCAATGATAGTATTCTGTGTATTAAAAGGAGAATAAGTATTTGAAGATATATATTTATCAAATAATTCTACTTTGCCCCAGTAAGGTCTATATAATTGTCTACAAACAGACCCGACATCTGGGTCTCCCAACCATAAATTTTCTTGTACTTTTGGGATCATTTTTTCTTTAACAAAAGAAAGATTTTTTTCTCTATCTTTTACGAACTTCAGAGGAAAACCTCTATGCCATATTTTATCTTTATTATTTTTTACAGCTATTAGAGGATCGAAAACTGGTTCTGTAGTTATAAATTTTGTTACTTCTATTTCTTTCCCTACAACTACATCTTTACCCCAATTCTCAAGAGGGATATTATCATCGTCAACAGTGGCAACAATATCCGCTCCTCGTTTATAAGCTTCAATAAAAGCAATTATCCTCCCTCTTGTCCAACTATTTGGTCCAATTTTTTTACATATCTCAGGATATAAATCTTGTTGTTCTTCCCATGAGATATAAGTCCCATTTTTTAATTCATAATCTTCAGGAGTCGCTAAATCTCCTGTAACAATGAGATCCCATCCTTCTATTTCATCAAATTTTTGTATAGATTCGGTTATTGGATGAATAGTTGTTGAAACAATAATTTTTTTCATTAACTAAGCCCTTCGCAATTATCTGCACAAGCTGTCATTTTTCCATCTTTTGCCCTTTGATCTAAAATTAATTTCACAGGACTTTTTTTCATACAAACAAAACCTCTAGAACATAAGGAAATATATTTGCAAGCTTTTTCCTTTTGTCCAATCAAACATACTGTCTTAAGATGTACTTCAGGAATCTTCCTATTATCATCTAAAAGATAATCCCTAAGTTTATCATCCCTATCTACCATATAATTATTTTCTAAAGACATCTATAAAAAACTCCCTGTTTAATTTTGGAGGATTTAATTCTTCTATAACATCCTCTAATTTTCTTTCGTCCCATAAAGGGTTAGAACTACAATTGTAGATAGGTACTGGACAATTATCTTTTACCCACTTCATAGCATTTTTACACATTTTCAAAGTATAAGATTTATGATCTATATTTTTACCATAGAAATCTGTTTTTTTACCCTCGTATTTACAGTCCGTTCCTAATAACACAATTGAAGAACATCCCAAAGCCACAGCCAATTCAATTGCTAATGCTCCAGAATTGCCAGTCCCATATAATCTTGAAGGATCTTGCGGAAGTCTAAAACCTCCCATTTTTAGAGTAAAATGTATAAATCTATTTTGGGGGTCAGCGGCAGACCTACAAATTTTTATAGCTTTTGTTTTTAAAATGTCTTCCTTATTTTTTGTCCATATTTGTTTATCTTGCCAAAGTAATATTGTTGGATCGTATATATAAAATATCCTATTTACTCCAATAGTAAAATATTTTTTTAAGGGTTTTAGATTATGTTTAGTAATACTTGGGCCGTTCCCCATTATAAATACTGGATGCCCACTCAAATAATAACCCCATTCTTTTAATGGCTTATAATTGGAGGGCTTTTCTTTTGTATAACTCCTAATATCAATTTTAAGCTTTTTATGCTCTGCCCTTCTTCTTTTTCTTACTCGCGGAATGGGAGTTATATCTTCCTTTTTAGCTAAAGGTTTTCTTTTTTTAGCAGGAGAAACATTTGGGTTAATCTTCAACCTACTTTTCTTTGGTATTTTTTGACGATTAAAATGCATTTACATAACATAAGAATTTATAGTTTTTTCAATTCCTTCTTCTAAAGAAACAAGCGGCTTCCATTGCAATACCCCCTCTGCTTTAGATCGGAAGAGCG
>JGI10211J14876_10001257_pt1 | contig 11161 bp, 10 predicted proteins | sample Etolagsediment_FD_14876 | JGI IMG/M metagenome (IMG submission 14876)
TTTCGCTTGCTCTTCTTCCTTAGTACCAGATGCACCACCTTGTAGTAGGAATCTGATGTTGCTATTAACTGGATCTGCTAGTTTATCATAAGATGTTAGAACATCACCGATTGGGGCAGTAAAGTTACCTACACCTGAATAGTCACGACCAATCTTAGTAACGTAAGAAGCGTTGCCTAGACCATTGAATACAATGTTCTGTGCATCTTGACCCCATGCACCTGCTGCAGCTCCTTTTAGACCTACTGCAGTAGCGGTCTGGAAACCAACTACTCTTGGAGCAGTATTGTGGAAACTATCTGTTGCGTTGACTAGCGAGATACCAGCGTAGATATACTTGGAATTATCTGCAAGGTACGATTTATAGTAAACCGACTTGTTTGGAGAAACTTCAGTGTCTGCTGCCTTCGATAGGTTACCAAACTTCTCAAGGATGCTGCCTGGAGTACCAGTTACCTTACCGTCAGTATCAATAACTACAACGTTTAGACCGTCAAAACGACCGTTTCTATCAGAAACATAAACGTTTGTTCTTGGTTTTGGAAGAACAGATCTCCAAGCAACGGTAACCGGATCAGTACCACCATCAGCAACACTGGTTAGAACGTTTTGCTGATCATACCAGTCTTGCTTAACAGCAGTACCAGTTAGGATACCAACGTCACCAAACGTGAAGGAAGAAATACCAATCTGCTTTCCATCACCCACTTTAAACTCATACAAAGAGTTCTCTTGATAATCAATGTTGGTAGCAGTGCCTAGACCGGAAACGTAAGAAACAATCTTAACATCAACGAAACTTGCACCAACGCCAGTGATGACACCCTTTAGATAACCATTAGCATCAGATGTGGTACCAATACCGATTTGTGTCCCTTCAAGATTTTGAGTTACAGCGTAACCAACTTGAATGTTGTGAGCACTGATAAATCCAGTGTCTGCTGTACCAACATTTGTAGTTAAGATGCCGCTAATTCTTTGGTCCGCTGCAGCGTCGATTGCTGCAATTTTCAATTCTTGTGCCCAATTGCCTGGGTTCTTTGCTGCCCAGTACCAATTAGTATCACCAACGTGATTGTTATTATAATCGTCGTAGTTTTCAATTAGCAAACTTGCTTGTGCAGATGCACCAACAGCAACGTTTGCGTTGTTTAGATCACCACCACCACAACGTACAACGTCCAACTGTCCTCCATAGGACAAGAAGTTTGAACATGCATACCAGGACTCGTATTGATAATCTGTTGTCGAAGAACTTGGTTCTCCAAAAACTTCGACGAGTTCCTTCTCATTTGTGATAGTTACAATCTCATTTACAGGACCCTGTTGGAAAGGTGCTGCGATACCCGCCTTGACGTTGATAGTTGTATCAACACCACCGCGAGTTAGATCTACCTCCCTAACCTGAACGCCTGGAGATGCTAACTGAAGTGCCATTCTGAACTCCCCTGCGGTAACCCTAATTTTAGACTAAAATTATTTATAAAATCCTAGGTTTTTTATGGTAGTAATCAAAGAAGTCTCTTTCTAAATGATTTTTTGGATCACTTGGTTTGTACTTATCCATTCCAGTTTCCTTTTCCCAACGAGCAGATTTAATTAAATTAAATGTTACTCCAATAGATCTAGCCATTTTTTTGGCAGTCTCTATATCATCTTCATTATAATTGAATATGATGTAATTCCATTGAGTTTCAATTCCCATACTAGAACAAAGTTGCATCATTTTATACAACTTTTTGCCGTCCTGATTAATTCTATACTTATGACTATCTTCAGGAAGACCATCAATTGCAAAAATCCATTTAATATTACCTTTCTTTGATAGATTGAATGCCTTTAGATACCAAGCATATGATCTAAAAGTGGATGCATTATTAATAATAAGATTCGTATTTTCTTCAATACAAATTTCTAAAAGAGTGTGAAAATTTTTATGTAAAGTAGGGTCGCCAAGTTGGCCATTTAAATGAACTACATCAAAGTACTTAGCGACTTTTCTAAAATCATCTAGAGAAATATCATCGCCAGGGACTTTACCATCCGAATGTCTAACTTGTCGATTGCAAGCTGGACATTTTAAAGTACATTTATTGGTAGTATCAATATTGATCGTATTTCTTAACTTCATATCCAGTTTTGCATAGCAATTTACATATTTGTGGAGCATCTTCTGGTTGCTCCTTCAGAACTCTAAAAAATTCATTCCATTCTTTAGAATTAATAATTTGTTCAACAGAATCTACATTTGATATTTTTAGGTGGTCTTTAACTAAGGATTTAAGTTCCTCATCTCGAATTATACTTGCACACCAAGAACAAGGCATTATGAAACCACGAGTATCATGTCCCAAAACGGTTTCACCTTTTAAACATTTTGGATCAATCATTGGAACTCCCACATATAACTAAGGTCACCATACTCATCGGTATACCAGCGATCACCGTTACTATCTAGTTCACCACCGACTTCTCCTAGTCCATCAGATACAAACCCAAACGGAGCCATGTCCTGTTCGATCTGGTTTTTCTGCTCTTCATAAATTCTTTTTCGGACATCATTGTCCGTCATTTCTTTAAAGTAGTCTTGTGCTACAAGCCATGCGAAGATAACCAAGCACATCGCAAGGTCATCATTACAACCTTCTTCTGCTTCAAAAGACTGCTTTCTTTGAATAAAAGTTGTTAGTTCACTGATGGTATCATAGTCATTGATGAGTAACTTATCTTCTTCGATCAAAGTCTTTAGGTTAGAACAACCAACTTTCTTGACCGTAGTGCTCATCTTGACGCCAAGTTGTGTCTTTTTACCAGAGAAACCTGTACCCACAATCTGACCAGCCCGACCTCGCATTGAGCACATCAATACGTTTTCATATTCCAAATCAAAGTTTAGAATAGATGCAACTTGGTCACCAATGTCATTGACTTCACAGAGAACATATGCATTGTTGTATGCTTCTGCTGTCTCCTGAATGACGCTGGGAAACAGCATCGGTTTGATTTCATTGTTCTTATATCGAGCAACCATTTTGTATGGGAACTCTGTAATATCTACAACAATAAATGCGGAATAGTCTTTTGAGACACCCCTAGCAACGTCAACAGTAACAATATAATCTCTATCTTCTCGTGGTTTTTCATATACTAGGAGACTATTATTAGACAATACTGGATCCTCGAAAACCATTGCCTTCAACTTAGAAGGTGCAATGAGTGTATCAACAGAACCTAGGAACTCACATTCAAACTCAATCTTGAATTGCTGCTCTGATGTGTTAGCAATAGTTTGCTCTTTCCACTTAGCATCCCTTCCAGGAACTTCAGACCAATGAACTTCAGTAGCAACATAAGAATTCTTACCCCGTTCAGCATCATGCCAGTAACGATAGAAATGGTTCATACCGTGTGGGGTAGAAACCATAATTACCTTGGTTGACTGACCAGAAGATATAGTAGGATAAACAGAAGCGAAGAAGTCGTCAGCGATATGGTTAGGAATAAACGCAAATTCGTCCAGGAATATAATATTATAAGAGCCACCCCGTACCGCACTGGCGCTAGTAGAAGCAGCAATAATTTTTGAGCCATTTTCCAACTCCATAGAACCTTTGTTCCATGCTATGATACCTTGCTGCATCCATTTTGGCAGGTTTTCGTACGCTAATTGTAAGCGTCCCAACAAGTCACGAGCAGTGGATGCTTTGTTAGCAAGGATTGCAATATTTACGTTATCGTTGAATACAGCATAGTGTAGAAGATAAGACACACAAGTCGTGGACTTACCAGTCTGACGAGGCATCTTACAGATATTAAATCTATTATCATGGAAGTTTTGAATCAACTTCTCTTGAAAAGGATACATGTTAAATGGTACAAGACCATGATCAAGAGAAACAATTTTGATGTAATTTCTAGCAAAATAGACAGGATCGTCCTTACACTTCATAAACTCAAGAATTTGTTCTTGAGTAAATTGAATGGGTGTATTTGCTTTTTTTAGATTAGGATTACCAAGATAAATTTCGCCAGACATAATTATCTAAATTTTAAAATTTTTTCATAAATTCTATCTGCTAAAATAGAATGTCCTTCTTCAGTGGGATGTAGAGTAGATCCTAAAGGAATATCTGGTGTATTTAATTTCAAATCATAATTATATTTTGATGCTTTAGCCACAGTCAAAAGCAATAGTGGTACATTATTTGCTTTAAAGTGATCAATTATTGCTTGTCTAAAAATAAATTCATCTGAGTTACCATATTCTTCAGAATAATAATTTTTATAATAATCTAAAAATTTTAATCTATTACCTCTACCCGGATTTATATTTTCCCACTTACCGTTCAGATGAAATTCTGTACGATTCTTATAAGTCATACAAATAATACCAAGATCATACTTAGTAATATCGTGTTCAAGAGTAGTTCTAACTATTTTGCGATTACTGCACCCATGTAAAGATAAATCCGTATATTTGGAATTGCATTTGTTTGCAACTTTCACAACATATCTATCTTCTCTATTTTTAAGATTGAACCCCCAACACCAAGAGTCACCATTAAATAAAATCATTTGATTTTTAGCAATTCCAAGCTCTTAGTGATTTGTTGATTCTGCTATCAGGATCGTTTGCAGTCTTCTTGCTAGTAAGTTTTGCCTTCATACCCTTCATTCTAGCGCAAAACGATTTCCTTCTGGGATTTCCAACCTTTTTGCTTGGTGCTTTAAGGTCGCTTCCAGGATTTTCGCGTTCGTAAGATTTTCTGCCTTTCTCGTTGAGTCCTCCTTCTTCACTTTTTCCTGCTTTTCTTGTCCATGCTGCGGATTCATAAGTCTTTACTCCTCCTTTGATGTAACCTGTACCCTTCTTATCGAAAAATCTAACACCCTTGGTGGAAATTGTTGCTTTGCGTTTTGGTTTCTCCTCAGGTCTTTTTTTATATGATGAAGGGTTATCAGGATCTGCTTTTCTGACTCCCGTTGTGGAAATCATCTCATTAAGTTCGCTATAAGTAGCAGCCTCCCTAAACTGACTAAAAGTAGGTAGTTGTCTTTCCTGCTCATAACTTTCCTTTGCAGATTTCTTCCATCCGCCGCCTTTGGATTTGTACCACTTAGCAGCCCATCCATTAGCATAAGCGGATGGATATACGTCGAACTTTGATCTAGCCATAGATTTGGCTTTAGACCAAAGCGACGGATTAGTAGGAACGTTCTTTTCGTCTAGGTATTCTACTTGCTCTGTCGTACCAAACATAGAAGAATACTGACTAACTGCAGACTTTGCTTTTTCAAGACCTTTCTTAGCTAGTTCTCTTTTTTCTCCAGATTTTCTTTTTGTAGTAGTATTAGATTCTGGTTTTGTTGGTTCAGAAGTTGTTGGTTTAAAAGGTTTTGCAGTTGGTTTTTGAGTAGTGTCTGCAGGTTTTGCAACAGAAGCTGGTCCTTTTACAACAGACTTTGGTGGAATTTTTTTGGGAGTACTGGGAATGCTGGGTGCTTTCATAGACTGCATCCCAGGTTGGGGTTTGGTAATAGCAGTTGTTGATGGACTTGCAGTTTTTGCTACAGGTTTGGATGCAGCAGCAACTGGTCCCTTGTTAACTGTACCACCAACCATAGCTTTAGTAGCATCAGCAGCGACTGCCTTTCCTACTGACTGAAGACCTTTCTTCGCTGCTGCTTTTGCTGCCATTTTACCAACAGCTAGAGCACCGGCAACCGCAGGTGCGATCTCTTCAATGTTCTCTTCTTTCGCCATTTTAGTAGCAGTAGCATACATTACTTCTTTAGCACGTTCACCATAACGTGCTTTGAAGTCCTTAGCAGACTTCTTCATACCCTTTACATACTTTTCTTTGGTTTTCTCCTCACCTTTAGTAAGAGTTCTTTCATCAATTTTATTAGAAACCATTTTTGGTGCTCCCCCTTTACCAGATCTATCTGCAACAGGATCTTGCTCACGCTTCCTACGAACTGCAGAAGCAATTTCTGACTTGCTCATTTTTGCTGCTTTTTCTTTAGATAGGCATTTTGGTTTAGGTTCGCCAGGTTCACGAGCACATTTGCCCATACGCTCACCTTTAGTGTTGTAGCGATCCCAACCGCCACCACCAGCACCACCTTCCTTACCTTTACCAAACCACTTACGAAGATCTTCTAACTTCAATTCTTCGCCCATAGAACCACCATCTCCACCGTTACCATTACCGTTTCCGTTAGTTTCGGTTTCCTCATCTTCGTCCTGCTCCAAGCGACCCCTAGCACCTACATGGTAACCATTAGGAATCTTCTTGCATTTTTTGTCGTCAAAACAGTAGTATTGACCTGCAGGGCACTTCTTCACCTTGAAAGTTCGTATTACTTGTCATTATTTAGCAAACCTTCCTTCAAAAGTTTCTGCAATTCTGCAGTGCTACCAACGAATAGTGCGTTATTAACGGTCTTCGGACCACCTTGAGGTTTCTCCATGTCTTTCATTTTCTTCTGAAGATCTAGGAGTTTATCCGTTACATCACCTACAGATTTAATTAACTGACCGGCAACTTCAAATGCTCTAGGATGCTGACTATCTTGTGCTAGGTCAAGAATACCACTAACTGCTTCTTGACCTTTTTCGATTAAATTATAAAGTTGTGCCCTACTATATTCATAATCTTTTTGTGGATCGTCTGGAACTTCCCTTACAATATTCTCTTTTTTCGTACCTTCAACGATCTCCGCCTTTACGTCAAGTGCCTTGTCGATAGCATCGAACTGCTTTTCCATTAGACATCGATCCCTTGACTTGGACTATAAGTCTTAAAGTCTGTAAAGAATTCAGTATCCTCATTGAAACCAAAGTCGTCCATTGGTTGAATTAGATTATCATCTGCAGTATTGATGATATTAACTTTATCTCCATTGTAATGTTCTGCCTCGGTTGTACCATATTGAGCGCGGGCAACAATAATATCAGTGTTACTGATGCCTTCAATACGCATAACTTCATCGTTGACCTGAATAAAGGTTCGTAGTTGAAGTGAAGCACTACTTGCAACCTTCATCAAGGTCTTACCTTTTTCAAGTGTAGCAGTAATATTTGTTGTCTCGTCGTCGTTGTAGTCTTTGGTAGCAGCAGGTGTAACTGTATAACGAACTTCTCTTGGTGCTCTGATACCAGCAGAGTAATCGACCTGAACCTTTTTGATGAGACCACCTGCTTCGTCTGTAGGTAGTTCGTTGTAGAAATATGTCTTAGCAGTAAAGGTTATCTCATAGACAATAAACCTTCTAGTGCTGAAGTCGCCTTCATAGTCATCTTTAAAAGAGATATCATTCAGGCAGAATGGAATATCACGCTTCTCATTGATTTCTGGAATGAGATTTACAGTAAGTGTGAAGCAAGGTGCAAATACTGGTAGGATCTGTTCTAGGATTTGAAGAACATCATCCTGCAACTTAGCAGCAAAACTCAACCTAAACCCAATGTTGTATGGGACAGGCATAAACATCTTCTTGATGGTGTTGCCTTCTACCGCACAGAACTTGGTGATAGGTGCAATTTTTCTGCTGGGATCATATTGATACGAAATGATCTCAAACGACAATCTAGGTAGTGTAATAGCAACGTTCTTATCGAAATCAGGTTGCTGCTCAATCCTAGCCAGAAATTTCTGTATAGGACCATATGCAATGGGTACCTTGAGACTACTTAGAGTATCATTATTGTCGTCTGCTTTATGGCGGACTTCGATGTTGTTAAACATCGTACCGAAAGCAATTACGATTTTACGAATAATTTCGTGATAAAAGTATGTTCCAAACATAAATTAAACCTCCCCGAATGGGTTTTCCTCACTGAAGTCTAAAATTTCTGCACCTTCAGTTTGGAAGTCTTCAGCGCTATCGTAAGGATCATCATCCAGATAGTTAATGCTATTTAGTGTGTAAGCGACACTACTGCTAGTGGTGCCCCTACCAACAATGACCTCACCGACTGCAAAGCGCCCTGTTAGGTTGCGTGCATTTAGTGTTAGGGTAGGTTGATCCCACTTGTTTACGAACGCTGTGGTGCCCGTAGAGACGCCTCTAATGTAGTCTCCGTACCTATAAGTACCCACACCAATTGTACCCGCTGCAGCGACTGTAATGGTAGGTGCCTCAGTGTATCCATAACCAGCATTGAGAACCCTGATCTCCGCAACCTCATTAAAATTATTGAGAACAGCAGTGCCGATTGCAGTAACACCGCCTGCAGGAGGAGCACTAAATGTTACTGTTGGTGTAACAGCATAGTTTCTACCACTGTAAGATACAGTAACTACACCAACAGACCCGGTTGTACCAATACCTGCTTGAACAATAGCACCAGAACCCTTACCATCAGTAGATTCAATCTGAACATTAGGAATGAAGGTATAACCAGAACCAACATTTGTGATATAGATTTCTTGTAGAGATCTTGTACCACCCTGATTTGCTGTGGTAATAGCAACAGCCTGAGCACCAACACCAGTTGTAGGTGGTTGAATCCTGACGATTGGATCGCCAGTGTATCCTTCACCTTCATTGACTAGTCTGATTACATGAACTGCGCCATCGACAATTGATGTGATTGCCGTCGCAGTAGAACCAATACCCAGCAAAGTAAGTGTTGCGTTGTATCCAGTCTCTTCAAAATTGTTATCAATATTCTCAATACCAGTAGAGATAACTTCATCCTCATATTCAAACAACTCACACTTCAGTAAGTATGTGTAATTGTTCTGCAACTGATAGAATGATGGTTGCTCATGATCGACATATTTAATCTCAAATAACATATCTCCCAGTGGAAAATAAAGCAAATCCCCTTCCATTGGTCTGTTGGGGTAGTTGGTGAGATCTACTGGACTATTTTCCAATTTTGTATATCCATCTTGTAAAAGACCAGTAATACTATCTTCAAAACGTCTTTGGGAGATAACAATCTCCATCTCTGCAGTAGAACGCACACCAAACTTCGTCAGAATATTGTGGTTATCCCCAAAACCATCATAGTTTTGAATGTACCCTTCAATGGGGCAAGACATTGTAAATTTGGAAGTAGTGACCTCCCGCATAATCGTCTTTACATTGACGAATTGGCGCGGCAAATATGTGAATTCAATGCCGTGCATTTTGATATGCTCGTCAATCAAATTCTGAACAAGCGTTTGCTCGTTACCAGTGCCTTGTGTAAAGAATGGATTTAGCATATCAGCCAATCATATCCATTGGTGGAAGTTCATAATCCCAAGGCATACGCTCAGTCAGTTCTTTCAGTTCTTGCTGAGCATCCTCATAGATCTCACGACCGTTGAGTTCAATACCACCAGGTAGTTTGACCCCACGGAACTTGATCAGGTTCTGTCCCCACTGTCGCTTCATCAGAGCAGTGAAGTATCTCTTTAGAAATGGATCGTTATAGACTTTAGTAAAGTCATTCGGGTTTAGAACTCTATAGCATTGAATGAGTAGATAATCTCCTGCAGTCAAACTTTGAGCATCCGTATCAAGATATAGTCTATTCTGTCGTCTGTTATATCTAATTTGCTTAGATGGATTTAGTAGAAAATCAACATCAGCAAGATAACTTCTAGTCATCGCATAGGTGAGCATCTCAAACCCAGTGAAGTAGAAGAAGTCACTCATAAAGAATTGATAGTTCAAGTTGTTGAACATCGTGGTTGAAATAACACGATTATCAATCTTATAGATTTTTTCTACACCAATTACTGAATCAGGAACTTGAATGAAGTTCTGGTTCTCTTCGTAACTAAATGTCGTTGTACCAATGCCTGTGATGTTAGCAGTAGCAGTAGTGGTGGTGATGCCGATAGTCTTATCATCACCTCTTGCTTCAATGGCGTCAATAAAGTTCTGCGTAATCTTATGTTTCAGATACATCAACTCGACACCATCCATGTGGCGGTTTTGATATACCTGAATAGCGTCATCCATCAGATCATCAATCTGCTCATCCGCAAGGTTGATTTCCAATACAGGATAACCCAGCTGCCTTTTTGCGTAATCGATTAGATCTTGTCTGGAAGCAGGGTTCGCCATATCTATAATTACTTTTCTTTATTTATCAGGTGATAACGATATCTACTTCATCACCAACATTCAGTCCACTGGTAAATGTGATCGTATTATTACTTGAATTTTTACTGTAATCACTAGTTAAACGCATTTTTACACCATTAACAAATACAAATAGGAAATTTGCATCTCCAAATCCAGAACTAGTAGTAAAAACTGTCTGCCCTGCAGTCGCAGTAAAAGTTTCTTCGGTTGGTTTTGAACCACCACCACTTTGATCAGCAAAACTTAGTATCCCATTTCCATTTGTGGTAAGAACTTGATTTAAATTACCATCAGAAGATGGAAAAGTTAAACCAGAAATGGTTGCAATACCAGTAACAGATAGTTGAGAAGCAGTTACTTCACCACTAATATTACCAGTTACATCACCCGTTACATTACCAGTAACATTACCAGTAACATTACCTGTTAGAGCACCAGTGATTGTACCAAAACTACCAATACCAGCGTATAATTTTCCGGTACTTGGGTTGTAGGTCAATCCATTTGTTTTTAATTTTTGATATCCTGTTCTATGATCTAGAAAACCAACATGATGCCACTGATTACCTGCATCCGTCGCAGTTTCAACCTTTGCAGCACCAGAAGAAATACCACTAATCTGGTTCGTAACCGTCAAATTAGTGGTATTAATCGTGGTAGATGTTACAATACCTGTAAGTAGGTTTTCTGTCGAGATACCTACTTCAATTACAGTAGTTCCTACACCAACACCTTCTGTTCCTGCGGCAATAAAAACTTTGCCGTCAGCGGTGTTGATCGCAAATTCACCTAGGTCAATTTGCGAAGGATAGTGAGGAACCTTGCCAGCAACTGCTGACCTTTTAATTCTGATTAATGGTGATGACATTTAAAACGAACAAAAATCTGCTATGTAGCAGTTATTTTCCTAATCAAAATTCGCCACTATCGACTGCCTTTTTGGTATTTACCCTTTTAGCAGTCTGGGGTTTTTGATCAGTATTCTGCAACTGTTGTTGTAGATTATTTATAACCTCAGCAGAAGCATTCAGTTGTTGTTGCTGTCTAATTGTTCTTGCTTCAAGCGCAA